>JACCDX011044235.1_pt1 | contig 243684 bp, 222 predicted proteins | sample 7449681 | NCBI WGS metagenome assembly JACCDX01 (sample SAMN15323450, study PRJNA562643) | freshwater metagenome | isolation source: river surface water | place: USA:Blue River Watershed | collected 2017-08-18 | reverse complement strand
TGTCGCCTTCCAGCGCCAGCTTGGCCGAACCCTTCAAGATCGGGGTGTCGTCACCCGGGAAATCGTACTTGGACAGCAACTCGCGAACTTCCATCTCCACCAGCTCCAGCAGCTCGGCGTCGTCCACCATGTCGCACTTGTTCAGGAACACGATGATGTAGGGCACGCCCACCTGACGGGCCAGCAGAATGTGCTCGCGCGTTTGCGGCATCGGGCCGTCAGCAGCCGAACACACCAAAATCGCGCCGTCCATCTGCGCCGCACCCGTGATCATGTTCTTCACATAGTCGGCGTGGCCAGGACAGTCCACGTGCGCATAGTGACGGTTCGCCGTCTCGTACTCCACGTGCGCCGTGTTGATCGTGATACCGCGCGCCTTCTCTTCCGGCGCCGCATCAATCTGGTCGTAGGCCTTCGCCTCACCACCAAACTTGCTCGACAAAATCGTCGTGATCGCCGCCGTCAGCGTCGTCTTGCCATGGTCCACGTGACCGATCGTGCCCACGTTCACGTGCGGCTTGGTCCGTTCAAATTTACCTTTTGCCATTTCTCAATCTCCAAAGAGCAATGCCCGTGATCAGGTTTTAGGTCTGCACGATGCTGCTGATTCGCCCCGCACGGGTAACAGGGCGGCGCACCGTCGCAGACCGGCCCCGCAAGGGGCCACTGGATACTGTTTACTTCGCGCGAGCCGCCACAATGGCTTCAGAGACATTGCGCGGAGCTTCCGCGTAGTGCTTGAATTCCATGGTGTAGGTGGCACGGCCCTGCGACATTGAACGCAAGGTGGTTGAATAACCGAACATTTCAGACAGCGGAACTTCGGCCTTGATGGCTTTGCCACCGCCAACCATGTCTTCCATGCCCTGCACCATGCCGCGGCGTGAGGACAGATCGCCCATCACGTTGCCGGCATAGTCTTCCGGGGTTTCCACTTCAACGGCCATCATCGGCTCGAGAATGACCGGGCTGGCTTTCTTGGCGGCTTCCTTGAAGCCGAAGATGGCAGCCATCTTGAACGCCTGTTCGGACGAGTCGACATCGTGGTAAGAACCGAAGGTCAGGGTGACCTTGACGTCCACCACCGGGTAACCCGCCAACACACCAGAATTCAAAGCTTCCACCACGCCTTTTTCAACGGCAGGAATGTATTCACGCGGCACCACACCGCCTTTGATGGCGTCGACGAATTCGAAACCCTTGCCCGGCTCTTGGGGCTCGAGGGTGAACACGACGTGGCCGTATTGGCCCTTACCACCTGACTGACGCACAAACTTGCCTTCGACATCGGTGACTTGCTTGCGCACGGTTTCACGGTAGGCCACCTGGGGCTTGCCCACGTTGGCTTCGACGCCGAATTCACGCTTCATGCGGTCGACAATGATTTCAAGGTGCAATTCGCCCATGCCTGAAATGATGGTCTGGCCCGATTCTTCGTCGGTCTTGACGCGGAAGGACGGATCTTCTGCGGCCAGGCGCTGCAGAGCAATACCCATCTTTTCCTGGTCGGCCTTGGTCTTGGGCTCAACGGCCTGTGCAATCACGGGCTCGGGGAAGACCATGCGCTCAAGGGTGACCACGGCGGCGGGATCACACAGGGTTTCACCGGTCGTGACTTCCTTCAGGCCCACGCAAGCAGCGATGTCACCGGCGCGGATTTCTTCGATTTCTTCGCGGTTGTTGGCGTGCATCTGCACGATACGGCCAATACGCTCTTTTTTGCCCTTGACGGGGTTGTAGACGGTGTCGCCCTTGCTCAGCACGCCTGAATAGACGCGCACAAAGGTCAGCTGACCCACGAACGGGTCGGTCATCAGCTTGAACGCGAGGGCGGAAAACTTTTCGCCATCGTCAGCCTTGCGGGAGACCTCTTTTTCGTCATCGTCAGTACCAGCGACCGGTGGGATGTCCAGCGGGGATGGCATGAGTTCGATAACGGCATCCAGCATGCGCTGCACGCCCTTGTTTTTGAATGCCGTTCCACACAGCATGGGCTGGATTTCGCCAGCAATGGTGCGAGTGCGCAGACCCAGTGTGATTTCTTCTTCCGAAAGGTCCCCGTTTTCCAGGTATTTGTTCATCAGATCTTCGTTGGCCTCAGCAGCCGACTCCACCATGGCCTCGCGCCATTTCTTGGCGTCTTCCAGCAATTCGGCCGGGATTTCTTCGAAGTTGAACTTCATGCCCTGGGAAGCCTCGTCCCAAATGATGGCCTTCATCTTGCGCAGGTCCACCACGCCTTTGAAGTTTTCTTCTGCGCCAATGGGAATCACGATGGGCACAGGGTTGGCCTTCAGACGCAACTTCATCTGATCGACGACTTTGAAGAAGTTGGCACCGGTACGGTCCATCTTGTTCACGAAAGCCAGACGGGGCACGCGGTATTTGTTGGCTTGACGCCACACGGTTTCGGACTGGGGTTGCACGCCGCCCACGGCACAGTAAACCATGCAAGCGCCGTCCAGCACACGCATGGAGCGCTCCACCTCAATGGTGAAGTCCACGTGGCCCGGGGTGTCGATGATGTTGATGCGGTGCTCGGGGAAGGACATGTCCATGCCCTTCCAGAAACAGGTGGTAGCCGCCGAGGTGATGGTGATGCCGCGCTCTTGCTCCTGCTCCATCCAGTCCATGGTGGCAGCGCCATCATGCACTTCACCGATTTTGTGGTTCACACCGGTGTAGAAAAGAATGCGCTCGGTCGTGGTGGTCTTGCCGGCGTCAATGTGAGCGGAAATACCGATGTTGCGGTAGCGCTCAATGGGGGTCTTGCGAGCCATGGTAATAGCCTTTGAAAAGAGAGCGGCAGCCCCGCAGGCGGCAAAGGCCAGGCGCATGCCTGGCAAAGCCGACCCACCAAGGCGGGCCTGAAATTAGAAACGGAAGTGCGAGAAGGCTTTGTTGGCTTCGGCCATGCGGTGAACTTCATCACGCTTTTTCATGGCACCACCACGGCCCTCGGAGGCCTCGAGCAACTCGTTGGCCAGGCGCAAGGCCATGGACTTTTCGCCGCGCTTGCGAGCGGCTTCCTTGAGCCAGCGCATGGACAGCGCCAGACGGCGAACCGGACGCACTTCCACGGGCACCTGGTAGTTGGCGCCACCGACACGACGGGACTTGACCTCAACCATCGGCTTGACGTTGTTGATGGCCACAGTGAACAGTTCGAGCGGATCCTTGCCCGACTTCTGTTCGATTTGTTCCAGCGCACCGTAAATGATGCGTTCTGCAACTGCTTTTTTGCCGCCTTCCATGATCACGTTCATGAACTTGGAGAGCTCGACATTGCCGTACTTGGGATCCGGCAGGATTTCACGTTTGGGGACTTCGCGACGACGTGGCATGTGATTACCTCTATTGCTTCAGTTGGCGCCCTTTCGGAACGCCGCGAGAGCCATCTGGACCCTCACTTACTCGACCCACGCCTTTAGGCGCTTGGGGTCACTTCGTTTCATGCGGTCTGCCCGACCACTGAAACACCGAAAAAAAGAAAAACCGGTGAGACCGTTTCGATCCGCAAAAGCCTGATCAGGCCTTCTTGGGACGCTTGGCGCCGTATTTCGAACGGGATTGCTTGCGGTCCTTGACGCCTTGCAGGTCAAGAGAGCCACGCACGATGTGATAACGCACACCGGGCAAGTCCTTCACACGACCACCGCGCACGAGAACCACTGAGTGCTCTTGCAGGTTGTGGCCTTCACCGCCGATGTAGGAGATGACCTCGAAGCCGTTGGTGAGACGAACTTTGGCCACTTTACGCAGCGCAGAGTTGGGTTTTTTGGGGGTCGTGGTGTACACGCGGGTGCATACACCGCGACGCTGCGGCGAGTTTTGCATCGCGGGGCTCTTGGATTTGGTCTTTTCGACCTCCCGGCCCTGACGCACCAGTTGATTGATGGTTGGCATTGAAAAAACGTCCCTAAACGTTGAAAGCAAACGTGAAATCTTCTCGGAAATTCCGAAAAGCCTTCTAGTGTATCAGGTTGACGCGGCTGTGCCAAGACAGCCTAGATCAAGGCGGGGAATCCGTGTTGGCGTGCGCTTACTTGATCCACAAACGAATGGCGTCCCAAGCGCGGCCCAATACCCCGGCTTGCTCCACCTCTTGCAGGCTGTAGAGGGGAATATCCGGTAGCGGTTGATCCCCCAAACTGAGCTTGAGCGATGCCACCTGCTGGCCACGTTGCAATGGCGCCACAAGCGGGTCGGGGCGAGCCACTTCCGTCCTCAGACGGGCCGCCTGACCCGCGGGCACCGCCACCACGATCGCCTCGGTCCGTCCGATCGGCACCGTGGCTTGGCGCCCCTTCCAGACCGCTGGGGTCAGTACCGCCTGGTTGGCGTCAAACAGCTTCACGCCATCGAAGGCGGTGAATCCCCAGTTGAGCAATTTCTGCGACTCGATGGCGCGGGCATTTTCACTCGCGGTGCCCAGCACGATCGACAACAAGCGGCGCCCCGGCAAACCGGGCATGTCCCGTCGCGCAGTTGCTATCAAGCAATAACCCGCCGCTTGTGTGTGTCCGGTTTTCAGGCCGTCGACGCTGGGGTCGCGAAAGAGCAACAGGTTGCGGTTGGTGTCGTTGGTGGCAGGAGTGCCGGCATAGCGGTATTTCTTGATGGCGTAATAGCCGATGTAGTCGGGGAAATCACGCAAAAGGCGTTGTGATAAGGTGGCCAGGTCACGGGCGGTGGTGGTGTGCCCAGGCTCGGTCAGACCTTCCGGGTTTTTGTAGGTGGTGTTGGTCATGCCCAGCACCTTTGCCTGGTCGTTCATGAGCTGGACAAAACGTTCGACACTGCCCGCCAGCCCTTCAGCCAGGGCCACGGTGGCATCATTCCCTGATTGAACGATCATGCCCTTGAGCAGGTCCTCCACCGGCACTTGCATTTTCGGGTCAATGAACATGCGTGAGCCGGGCATCTTCCAGGCGCGAGTGCTGACCGGAAAGGTTTGTTGCAAAGTGATTTTTTTCGCTTTGAGCGCATCGAAAACCAGATAGGCACTCATGAGCTTGGTCAGAGACGCCGGCTCAACAGGCGCGTCGGCCTGCTGCTGCGCCAACACCTGCCCGGCGCTGACGTCCACCAACAGATAAGCGCGAGCAGCCATTTCGGGGGGCGCAGGCATCTGGGCCCAGGCGGTGCCCACCCAGGACATCATCAGGGCCAGGGCCCAACGGGCTGCGCGGGAGCGGCAAAAGAGTTTCAACGGGATTCCTTGGTCATCACTGTTCAGGCTGGCCCACCCATGCAAGGCAAGCTCACGATCGGGTTGTTTTCAAGCGCACAGGTGGCGCATCACGCGCGCTTTCAGCAGCGGCAATTGTCCATGAAAGAAGTGTCCGCCTGCGGGAACCACCAGCACCGGCAGGGTCTGTGGGCGGGCCCAATCCATGACGGCGGACAAAGGCACGGTATCGTCCTGTTCTCCATGGATGACCAAGGTGCGCTCTCTCAAGTCCTCGGGAATGCTGGGGACGCCAAACCGCGAGGCAGCCGTGCCCACGAGCACCAGTTGCTCGATGGAGCGTTGCGCAAAAACCTGTACCGCCGCCTGTGCGGCCACAAAGGCACCGAAGGAAAACCCGGACAAAGCGAGGCAGCCCGAGCCGGCTTGCTGCCCGATCACGGCCAACAAGTCGTCCACCTCGCCCCGACCTTCATCGTATTGGCCGGCGCTGCGACCGACGCCTCTGAAATTGAAACGCACCGCACTCCAGCCGCTTTGCACAAATGCACGGGCCAGTGTTTGAACCACCTTGTTGTCCATCGTCCCGCCGAACAAAGGGTGCGGGTGTGCAATGACGGCCACACCCCGTGGCGTGCCCTCGGGATCATCACGCAGCCCTTCCAGAACACCTGTGGGTCCGGACATTTCCAGCCGCTGCGTCTGCAGGTTCATGGCTCAGCGTCCCAAGTGCGGAGGCACCAACAGACGTTCCACCGGCTGGCCTTTGACCAGATGCGAGTCGATGATTTCGTCAATGTCTTGTTGATCGACAAAGGTGTACCACACGGCTTGCGGATAGATCACCAGCACGGGCCCAGCCGCACAGCGGTCCAGGCAACCGGCTTTGTTGACGCGCACACCGCCGGGCCCGGCCAAGCCCAGGCTTTTGACACGGGCTTTGCAGTGGTCGAACGCTTGCTGTGCCCCGTGCTGCATGCAGCAAGCTTCCCCGTTCTTGCGCTCGTTCAGGCAAAAGAACACATGGTGTTGGTAATAGGTGGCGTCAGTCATGAAGAATCATTTTAGGGGGAGCGAGCCTGACCACGGGCGGTGCGCACGAGTACCTCCAAGAGAACAGCGTAGGGCCACAACCATCCCAGCCATTGCGCCAGCCCATGGAATCGGATGAATCGCCCCTGCTCCCATGTCTGCAGGGTCTGGGCGAAATAAGCGCTGGCAGGGGCCTGGTTGAGGGTGAACAAATGGAGGATGAGCACGCAAAGCAACAGCGGCAGACAGGCACGCGCCGACAGCACCACCCCGCACGCAGCCATCGCCAGACCCAGACCCAAACCCAGTGCCGTCGGCAAGTCCAGCCAGACCCAGGCATGACGCGGCCCAAAACTCAGCGCCGTTGATAAGGCAGTGACACCCACACCCACCAAAGTCACCAGGAAAACAAACTGAAGCCGCTGGGTGCGCCGCCGAATGATGGAAAAGCCCAGTAAACAGGGGATCAGCAAACCCATCGACACACACAGCAATTCCGCCCCTGGTAACAGCGGTTGCAGTTCGACGTGCCGCAGCGGCAACCAGTCCAAAAACGGCGTGCCCTTCAACGACGCGCCCGCGCTTTCCTCCAAACGCTCCATCACCTGACCCAGCCCCAATGGAACCGACGCTGGAAATAACAGGGCGAATGGCCACAGCGTCAAAGCCACCAGGCTGAACTGAGCATCGGCCATGAACCACCTGGCCCTGAATCGGGTCCAGCGGTCGAGCAAGCCCATGCGTTCCAGGGCATTCGCCAACATCGCTCCTGCCGATGCGCCCAAGGTGTTCAATGCAAAGTCGAGCAACGACGGTACGCGCGTTGGCAGATAGGACTGCAGACTTTCCAATACGAAGGAGAGGGCCGCCGCCACCATTGCGCTGTTGCGCACAGCACCACGGTGCCATCCGCTGCGCAAGGCGCCCAAGGTCAACCAAAAACCCAGTGGGGCATAACCCAGCAGGTTGGAAACCACATCAAAGCCACTCCAGTAACGGGTCCAGGGATGGGTCAGAAAAGACCAAGGCACCAGGTCCTGATCCCGCCATTGATCAAAGGGATACAGACTGGCATAAACGATGAGGACGGCATAGACACCTGCCAGCGGCCAGGCCGAACTCTTGTGCATGGTCTCAGCGCCGCCGCCACCAAGCCAAAGCGCCCACAGCGACCAGCATCAGCAATCCCCACAGCCAGTCGATCAGGAAGGGCCCCCATTGGTCCGGCTTGACCACCACCAGTGACACGGTGAGAAGCATCAACAGCACAGGCACTTCGTTGAACACACGAAACCAGCGCTCGCTGCGCCGTGTGTCGCCCTGCTGCAATTGTTTGAGCAGGCGGGCACACACATGGTGATAACCGATCACAGCCACCACGGCCAGCAGTTTGGCGTGCATCCAACCCTGCCCGGGCCCCCAGCCAATGCCATAGCCCGCCCAAAGCCAAACACCCAATATCAGCGCCGGCACCATCAGCAGGTGCGTGAAGCGCATCAGCCGTTGCGCCATCAACAACAAGCGCTCGCGCTCAGCCACCGAGTCATGGGCCACCGAGGCGATGTTGACAAAAATACGTGGCAAGTAAAAAAGACCGGCAAACCAGCTGGCCACAAAAACGATGTGAAGTGTTTTGACCCAAAGCATGGCTGCAGTGTAGACAAAAAAAGCCCGACTAAAGTCGGGCAGAAAAAGCCTCGGGCGCGAAGGCCAGAGGCTCCCGCTCAGGGAGGAAAAGCGGGGGATGGCGAACCATCCGCTCTCAATCTAACAAAGGTCTTGATGGGCTTCAAGGCCAGAGAAACCCCAACCCCCAAGCGTCTTGAGCCCAAAGTGAGAGCTTTTAGCCTCATCGGATCTCAAGCCGTGACACACCCCGGGCCGCAAGTGCCTTATGCTTGTGACCATGATCCGACCGACCCAATTCCCTGCCACCCGCCCGCGCCGCCTGCGCCGCGATGACTTCACCCGCCGCCTGGTGCGCGAACACAACCTGACCGTCGACGACCTGATTTACCCAGTCTTCGTGCTGGAGGGTCAAGGCCGCCGCGAAGCGGTTTCATCCATGCCCGGGGTCGAACGACTCAGCCTGGATCTGTTGCTGCCGGTGGCTGAGCGCTGCGTCTCATTGGGTATTCCCGTCATGGCCTTGTTTCCGGTCATTGACCCGGCACTCAAAACGCCCGATGGACGCGAAGCCCTGAACGAGAAAGGACTGGTCCCGCAAGTGGTACGGGCGCTCAAGCAACGCTTTCCCGAGCTCGGCGTGATGACCGACGTTGCACTGGACCCCTTCACCAGCCATGGGCAAGATGGTCTTTTGGACGACACTGGCTACATCCTCAACGACGAGACCGTGAAAGTGCTGGTCCAGCAGGCCATGACACAAGCCGACGCCGGCGTTGACATCGTCGCACCCAGTGACATGATGGATGGACGGATCGGCGCCATTCGGCAGGCACTGGAGGCTGCGGGTCATGTGAACACCCGCATCATGGCTTACAGCGCCAAATACGCCAGCGCTTTTTACGGTCCGTTCCGCGATGCCGTCGGCTCGTCTGGCAACCTCGGCAAAAGCAACAAGAAGGTCTACCAGATGGATGCGGGCAACACCGATGAGGCCTTGCGTGAAGTCGCCATGGACATCGACGAGGGGGCGGACATGGTCATGGTCAAACCCGGCATGCCCTATCTGGACATCGTGCGTCGGGTCAAGGAAACTTTTCAGGTGCCCACGTTCGCCTACCAGGTGTCGGGCGAATACGCCATGCTGATGGCCGCCGCCCAGAATGGCTGGCTGGACCAGCAAGCCGTCATGCTTGAAAGCCTGCTGGCCTTCAAGCGTGCCGGTGCCGACGGCGTGCTGACCTACTTTGCCATCGAAACGGCCCAGGCCCTCAAAGACCAGGCCTGAGCGACATCAGCCCAGGTGCTGGTTGAAAAAGGCCAGCGTGCGCTCCAAGGCCGTGTTGGCCGCTGCCTCGTCGTAAGAGGCCCGCTCATTGCAGTTGAACCCATGGTCAGCCGCGTAGACATGCACCTGCACGGCCGGCTGGGCCTGGCGGAAGGTCTCCACCGTATCCATCGGAATCCAGTGGTCCTTCTCACCAAAGTGTGCCATGACCGGACACAGCGGTTGGCGGGCAGCCTCTTCCGCTGTGGTCACACCCCCGCCGTAGTAAGGCACCGCTGCGCTGATGCCTTTGACTTTTGCAGCAGAGCGCCAGGTCAGCAATCCGCCCCAGCAGTAACCCACCACACCCACCTTGCAACCACTGGTGGAGGCCGCGTAATCGACAGCCGCTTGGATATCGGCCAGCACGCCCGGCTCAGGCAAGGCCTCGACGGCGGTCTTGAGTCCGAAGCCGGCGTTCATGTCCTCCGGCGTGTAACCCAGTTCGACGCCCGTTTTCACGCGATTGAACGTGGCCGGAGCCACCACAAAAAAACCTGCCATGGCGTAACCATCGGCCACCGCGCGGATATGGTGATTGACACCGAAAATTTCCTGCAGAACCACAATGGCTCCGCGCGGCTTGCCCTGGGGTTGTGCGACATAAGCGTCACACTGTTGGCCATCAGCGGCCTTGATCTGGACCATGTGTCCCATGTGTTCTCCTCTTGAGTGAAATGTCTGGCTGAAAAAGACGCGCTTGAGCGCCATCACAGACCGAGTGCTGAAGCGGTCCGACGATCAAATGCGATGATAGCCTCAAGCCGCCGGTCGCTGCAGGCGAAACACAGCCGTGGCCGCACGCGCATTGGGCCACCAGCGCACGATGTGGTCTCCCTGGATGCCAAAAGACTCGGTGATCTGCAGTTGGTTTTTGCGCGCCAGCACCTCAAAGTCGGCAAACGTCCCCACCCGGATGTTGGGGGTGTCGTACCACTCGTAGGGCAAGCGGCGGGTCACAGGCATGCGCCCACGCAAAATGCTGAGCCGATTGGGCCAATGGGCAAAGTTGGGAAAAGCAACCACACCCTGCCGTCCCACGCGAGCGGTCTCACGCAGCATGGTCTCGGCATTGCGCAAATGCTGCAAGGTGTCGATTTGCAGCACCACATCAAAGGATTGGTCCTCGAACAAGGTCAAGCCCTGGTCCAGGTTGAGTTGCAACACTTGCACGCCGCGCTGAACGCATGCCAGGACATTGCGGTCATCAAGCTCAACGCCATACCCACTGCAGCCTCGGTGCTCCTGAAGGTAAGACAGCAAGCTGCCGTCTCCACAACCCAGGTCCAGGACACGGCTGCCCGGGGGCACCAACTCGGCCAACAGACGGATCACCGAAGCGTCACTCATGCGGCACCCCCAGTTTGAATGCGCTCGAAATAGGAGCGCACCAGCGACAGGTAACGCGGGTCCTCCAGCAAAAACGCATCGTGGCCATGTGGGGCATCGATTTCGGCATAGGTGACCTCACGCCGGTTGTGCAATAGCGCGCTGACGATCTCACGGCTGCGAGCGGGTGAAAACCGCCAATCGGTGCTGAAGCTGATCAACAGAAAACGGGCACGGGTGTGCGCCAGCGCCGCGCGCAAGTCGCCACCATGGGTTCGCGCCGGGTCAAAATAGTCCAGAGCACGGGTGATCAGCAAATAAGTGTTGGCATCAAAGTATTCGCTGAACTTGTCGCCCTGATGGCGCAGGTAACTTTCAATCTGGAATTCAATGTCCTGTGTGGTGTACCGATAGGGGTCGGCACCCGCTTGCCCCACGGCTTCACGCAGCGTGCGGCCAAACTTGGCATTCATCACATCATCGCTGAGGTAAGTGATGTGACCGATCATGCGAGCGATACGCAACCCACGCTTGGGCACCACACCGTGGCGATAAAAATGCCCGCCATGAAAATCCGGATCGGTCACGATGGCGCGGCGCGCCACCTCGTTGAAGGCAATGTTCTCGGCGTTGAGGTTGGGGGCACTGGCCACCACCACCGCGTGACGTACCCGCTCGGGGTAACGAAGGGTCCAGCTCAGGGCCTGCATGCCACCAAGACTTCCGCCCATCACGGCAGCCAGCTGTGAAATGCCCAAACGGTCCAGCAAGCGGGCTTGGGCGTCGACCCAGTCTTCGACCGTCACGACCGGAAAATCGGCCCCATAGATTTCACCCGTGTCGGGATGGGTGTGCATGGGGCCGGTGGAGCCGAAACAAGACCCCAGGTTGTTCACCCCGATGACAAAAAAATGGTCTGTGTTGACCGGCTTGCCTGGGCCGATCATGTTGTCCCACCAGCCTTCACTGCGCGCTTGGCCCTCGTAGACCCCTGCGACATGGTGTGACGCATTCAAGGCATGACAGATCAAAACCGCGTTGGAACCGTCCGCGTTGAGCGTGCCATAGGTTTCGTAGGCCAGCGTGTAGTCGCGCACGCTGGCACCGCTTTGCAGGCGCAGCGGCTCTGGAAAGCGCATGAACTGGGGTGTGGCGATCAAGGACATGAAAAAACCCGGTAACGCCAAAAACGATACCGGGTGGAGATATGTCTTTAGCTGAACTTGGTAAAGCGCCCGCAAGCTCGAGCAAATCGGCGCTGTCTCCGCAGTATATCAATTGAGTCGCGATGATGGACCGAGTTTTTTGGTGCATTTTTTGCTTGCACTTGGTGCGCCCGCGGAAAACACCCGAATTCCGCACCAAAACAAAACATATTTCCAAGGAATTTTCATGGATGCACACAAACAGGGCGCAGACGCCTTGTTCATTTTGTTGGGAGCCATCATGGTGCTGGCCATGCACGCCGGCTTTGCCTTTTTGGAGTTGGGAACTGTCCGTAAAAAGAATCAGGTCAATGCCCTGGTCAAGATACTGGTGGATTTCAGTCTCTCTACCTTGGTCTATTTTCTGGTGGGCTACAGCGTGGCCTATGGCACCCACTTCCTGGTCAGCGCCGAGGAGCTGGGTGCCCGCAATGGTTATGAGTTGGTCAAGTTTTTCTTCTTGCTGACCTTTGCGGCAGCCATTCCGGCCATCATTTCAGGCGGCATCGCCGAACGCGCGCGGTTTTGGCCACAACTGATCGCGACCGCGCTGATTGTCGGTTTGGTCTATCCCTTGTTCGAAGGTGTGGCATGGAACCAGAAACTGGGTTTGCAGGCCTGGGTCAAGGGGCTGACCGGCGATGAATTCCATGATTTCGCCGGCTCGGTGGTGGTTCATGCCGTGGGCGGCTGGATCGCCTTGCCTGCGGTGTTGTTGCTGGGCGCGCGGGCCAACCGTTACCGCAAGGGCGGAGGCATGTCGGTGCATCCCCCCTCCAGCATTCCTTTCCTCGCTTTGGGCGCCTGGATTTTGATCGTGGGCTGGTTCGGCTTCAACGTCATGAGCGCGCAAACCCTGGACAAAATGTCGGGCCTGGTGGCGGTCAACTCGCTGATGGCCATGGTGGGCGGAACCTTGGCAGCCCTGTTGGCCGGACGCAACGATCCGGGCTTTGTTCATAACGGGCCTCTCGCGGGATTGGTCGCGGTCTGTGCCGGTTCGGATGTCATGCATCCTTTGGGCGCCCTGGTGGCGGGGGCCGTGGCTGGCGCTTTGTTTGTGTACATGTTCACCTTGACCCAGAACCGCTGGAAGATTGACGACGTTTTGGGTGTCTGGCCGCTGCACGGTTTGTGCGGTACTTGGGGCGGCGTGGCTGCTGGCCTTTTCGGGACCACCGCCTTGGGTGGGCTGGGCGGTGTCAATTTACAGGCCCAGGTGCTGGGCACACTGGGTGGCGTGATCTGGGCCGTCCTAGGGGGCTTGCTGGTTTATGGCGGGCTCAAATGGGCCTGTGGTGGGCTGAGACTTGACCCGGAAGAGGAGTTCAACGGGGCAGATCTGAGCATTCACCGCATCAGCGCCACCGCAGAGAGAGAGACCGAAGCCTGAATTGAAAGAAGGCATGCACTTCTGTGGCCTTTCAATAGAAAGCGCACGCAACTAGTGGAAAACGCTTGGTTTTATGCCAAAGTATTGCCTCATAATGAGTCAGTCCAAGGTTGAATACGCAGGTATTGGCCTTGGATTTGTGCAGTGATCGGTCAGTTTCGCGCCCCCGCTTTTTCAATTTTTGCGTTGTGCCCTGGGACCCCATCGCTATGTTTTTGTGTTCTTAGGAGTCCCTCTCATGGGCAACAAGCTTTACGTGGGTAACTTGCCGTACTCGGTGCGCGATGGCGATCTCGAGCAGTCTTTCAGCCAATTTGGAGCCGTGACCAGCGCCAAGGTCATGATGGAGCGCGACACAGGTCGCTCCAAAGGATTCGGCTTTGTCGAAATGGGCAGCGATGCCGAAGCGCAAGCGGCCATTGAAGGCATGAATGGTCAGCCCATGGGCGGCCGCAGTCTGGTAGTGAATGAGGCCCGTCCGATGGAGCCGCGCCGTCCCCCCCGCTCTGGTGGGTTTGGCGGCGGCGGTGGTGGCGGATATGGTGGCGGTGGCGGCGGCGGCTACGGAGGTGGTGGCGGCGGTGGTTACGGCGGCGGCGGCGGCGGATATGGTGGCGGTGGCGGCGGTGGTCGTCGTGAAGGCGGCGGTGGCTATGGTGGGCGTCGCGAGGGCGGCAATGACGGCAGCTTCCGCAGCCCCTACGGAGCGTCTTCCCGACAAGGTGGCGGTGGCCGTGGCGGAGACGACTACTGATCGTTCAAGCTGAACTGGTCTGACAACCAAGGCACCTCATCGAGGTGCCTTTTTCATGGGCGCGTTGAAGTTCGTGTGGCCTCATTTCGACCGTCAATGCGCCCGCGTACCCGTCCAGTGAGTTGCAACAGCCCTTGCTCATGGTCGTAGTCCAACGCATCGGCGCTGAAATGGTCCGAGCCGCGCGTCAACTGCACAGGTTTGTCCGTCTTCAACCGCTGAGAATTCAAGTCGAACAACAGGTATTCACTGCGAAGCTCCATAGAGGGGTATCGCTGCCCCTTGGCATCGGTTCCGGCATCGCGTTGAAGCACCGCCTGTCCGAGCAGCTCCACCCGTTCACCGTCGGGGGTGGTGATCGCTTGGCGAGCGGTCGCCTGGCTGAGACGCCCCAGATCATCCATCTTTCGAATGCGCGGCGCATAGACGTGCAAAGCGTCGGTGTCTGGAAAGTGCTCCGCCCGCTCGCCCAACAACTCGGACTCGAGCCGACCGCTGGTGGAATACACCTTGAGCGAAAAGTCTCGCATGAAGTAGTCGGGCACATGACGAACGGGCCGGGTCGACTCCGGCAACAAGGGCTCTGGCGTGTGACGAACCAACCAATAGGTCAGCATGGCCAACAAGCCCATGAGCAGCATGGGCAGGTAGGTGATCCAGGTGTCGAGCTTGCGTCGAAACAGCATCCAGGCACTGACCGGTACCGCCGTGGCTGCGCGGCCTGGCGAGGGGCCAACGGACAGGCCTGGCGGCGGGTTCACGCGTCCAGCTCCCGCAAAAAACGTGCGTAATGCCCGGAGGCGATCATCAGCAAATCGCAGACTTCGCGAACCGCGCCATGCCCGCCTGCGCGGGAGGTCACCCAATGGGCTGCGGCCAGCACCTCCGGATGCGCCTGAGGCGGTGCCACGGCAAGGGCGCAACGCCGCAAGACCGGTAAGTCGGGCCAATCGTCCCCCATGGCCGCCGCTTGTGACCAGTCCAGGCCCAGCGTATCCAGGGTTTGCTGGGCCGCGGGGCGTTTGTCCTCTGTGCCGTAGTGCACATGGGTCACCCCCAAGGCCGAGAGTCGCGTGCGCAGGGCTGCGCTGTCGCGCCCGGTCACCACCGCCACGGTCACACCGCTGCGTTGCAGCAACTTGATGCCATGACCATCCAGGGTATGAAACCGTTTGACCTGCTCACCCTGCTCGCTGATCAGGAGACTGCCGTCGGTGAGCACACCATCGACATCGAGAAACAACACCTTCACCGCTTGCGCTCGCAGGAGCAATTCGGGGGGGTGTTGCAAAACGGGGGTCATCAGATCACCTTGGCGCGCAAGAGGTCGTTGGTGTTGAGTGCGCCGCACAACACTCCAGCGGCATCGACCACGAGCACGCTGGTGATGCGGTGCTGCTCCATGACCTCGACCGCTTGCGCAGCCAAGGCGTCTGCTTGCACCGTCTTGGGGGCTTTGTGCATGACGTCAGCGGCGCACAAGGTACGCAACTCCACGCCCTTTTCAATCAAGCGGCGCAGATCCCCATCGGTGAAGATGCCGACCGGGCGGCCTGCGGCATCGACCACGGCAGCAGCGCCAAGTCCTTTGGCGCTCATCTCCGTCATGAGCGCGCCGAAGGGGGTATCTGGGGTAACCCGCGGCACCTGCTCGCCTTGGCGCATGACATCGCGCACATGGGTCAACAGTTTGCGCCCTAAAGAGCCCCCAGGGTGCGAGCGGGCAAAGTCCTCAGCCCTGAAACCACGGGCATCAAGCAACGCCACAGCCAAGGCATCGGCCCAGGCCAGTTGGGCGGTGGTGCTGGCGGTAGGCGCCAGGTTCAGGGGACAGGCCTCTTTGTCAACGCTGCTGTCGAGCACAATGTCGGCATGCCGAGCCAGGGTTGAATCTGCACCCCCAGTGATCGCGATCAAAGGAACCCCCAGGCGTTTGAGCCAGGGCAGGATGGCCGATAGCTCTTCGCTCTCACCGCTGTTGGAGAGTGCCAGCACCAAGTCGTGGGCTTGCACCATGCCCAAATCGCCATGACTGGCTTCGGCGGGATGGACAAACAAGGCCGGTGTACCCGTGGAGGCCAGTGTGGCCGCCGCCTTGCGGCCCACATGCCCGCTTTTGCCCATGCCCATGACGACCACGCGCCCGCGCACCGCCAACATGGTCTGAACAGCCTGTACAAACCCTGGGCCCACACGCGGGATGAGTTGCTGCACCGCGGTGGCCTCGATCATCAAGGTCTCGCGCCCCCAGGCAAGCATGCGCTCGGTGCTGTCGTGCGCCGACGGGGTCGAATGGGCCGGTGTAGTCATATGTCGATTTTACGGTGCGGGCATTTCTGACGAGTGAGAGTGAGGCGTTGGCAACCATTAACATGGACGCATGGGCTCATTGGATCTGACCTTGCTGTATTTGCTCGCGGCCGTGCTGGGGGTGGTGATGTTTCGCCTGCTCAAGCTACCCGCGATGCTAGGCTATTTGCTGGCCGGCATCGTGATGGGCCCGCACGCATTGGCATTGGCCGGAGACACGCAGGGGATTCGTTATCTGGCCGAGTTTGGTGTCGTGTTCCTGATGTTTGTCATCGGCCTGGAATTTAATCTGCCGAAATTGCGCAGCATGCGGCACCTGGTTTTTGGACTGGGCATGGGGCAGGTGGTACTCACTCTGCTGGGCGCGCTGTTGGGGCATGCGTTGCTCAGCGCCGTGCTGGGCTGGCTGGGACAAGCCTGGGACCTGACCTGGCAAGGCGCCGTAGCCTTGGGTGCAGCCCTGGCCATGTCCAGCACGGCCATCGTGGCGCGCCTCATGAATGAGCGCATGGAGCTGTCTACCGAACACGGTCAACGCGTGATGGGGGTGTTGCTGTTCCAGGATCTGGCAGTCGTTCCCTTGCTGGTGCTGATTCCTGCCTTGTCTTCCCCTCCTGGCAACGCTCTTTGGATCACTCTGGGAACCGCTTTGCTCAAGGGTGCGGCCCTCGTTGGCTTGTTGCTGTGGGGCGGACCACGCATCATGCGCTGGTGGATCACCATCGTTGCTCGACGCAAGAGCGATGAGTTGTTCATGCTCAACCTGTTGCTGATCACGCTGGGCTTGTCCTGGCTCACCGAACATGCGGGTCTGTCTTTGGCCTTGGGCGCCTTCTTGGCCGGCATGCTGATTGCCGAGACCGAATACAAGCACCAGGTGGAAACGGATATCCGTCCTTTTCACGATGTTCTGTTGGGTCTGTTTTTCATCACCATCGGCATGAAACTGGACTGGCTGTCGGTGTGGCAGCATTGGGCACTTGTGCTGGCTTTGACCGTGGTTCCGGTGCTGGCCAAAGCCGCTTTGGTCACCTTGCTTGCGCGTGCTCTGGGCGCTCCACCGGGGGTGTCCTTGCGCACCGGTCTGTACCTGGCGCAGGCCGGCGAGTTCGGTTTTGTGTTGTTGTCACTGGGGGCCCAACAATCGCTCATCGCACCGGAGTGGATGAGTCCCGTGTTGGCCTCCATGGTGCTGTCCATGTTGGCCACACCCTTCCTGATTCAATACAGCGAACGCCTTGTGCTCAAGGTCGTGGCGAATGAGTGGATGATGCAATCGGTGCAACTCACCCGCATTGCCACACGAGCCATCCACACCCAGTCGCATGTGATCATTTGCGGCTATGGCCGCAGCGGTCAGAACCTCGCCAGCTTGTTGAGCCAGGAGCAGATACCCTACATGGCCCTGGACCTCGACCCGGACCGGGTGAGGCAAGCGGCGGCGGCCGGTCACAGCGTGGTGTTTGGCGACGCCGCCCGGTTGCCCAGCCTCATGGCAGCGGGGTTGGCACGGGCCGCCACCGTGGTGGTGAGTTACCACGACACCCCTTCAGCGCTGAAGGTGCTGGCGCATGTGCGTGAACATGCACCACAAGTTCCGGTGGTGGTCCGCACGCCGGATGACCGGGATCTGGATGTCTTGCGCAAAGCCGGTGCTGCCGAAGTGGTGCCTGAAACGGTGGAGGGCAGTCTGATGCTGGCCAGCCACGCCCTGGCACTGGTCGGCGTACCGATGCGCCGCGTGCTGCGGGTGGTGCAAGCCCAACGCGAAGCGCGCTACCAACTGCTGCGCGGTTATTTCCACGGCTGGGACGACGACACGGTTGAAGAGCTTGAACAAGAGCGATTGACCAGTGTGACGTTGCCTGTGGGGGCTTATGCGGTGGGGCGCTCCCTGGATGATCTGGTCCTGCACGCCCTGGGCGTCGACGTCTTGCAGTGGCGGCAAGAGCAAGGCGTCAGCACCCGGGTGATCGACGGACAACGCAAGCTTGAAGGGGGCGACACGCTGGTTCTTTATGGCCGCCCTGCCCCGCTGGAACTGGCAAGCGAAAAACTGCTCAAGGGTTGAGCGCTTGCTACCCAGCACGTGTCGTGATTACTTGCCGATGCAAAACCGCGAGAAGATGACACCCAGCAAATCGTCGGGCGTGAATTCTCCGGTGATGTCACCCAAAGCGTGTTGGCACAAACGCAACTCTTCGGCCAACACATCCAGCGCGGGCTGTGGTGAAAGCAAGTGTTCTTGCGCCAAGGTCAGATGCTCCTGCACCTGGGCCAAGGCCTGCAAATGCCGCTCACGGGCCATGAACAAGCCTTCACCCTGACCAGACTGCCAACCGGCCAACTCCAGCAAGCGCGCGCGCAACGCGGCCAACCCCTCGCCCGTCTTGGCCGACAGTCGCAATGACGATGCGTCTTCAGCCGTTTCGGCGGCTGACACATCGAGTTTGTTCCAAACATGCAGCAAGGGGACTTGCGCACCCAAAATACGTGACAAATCGGCGGCGATCTGCGCATCTGCCCGCCGGTAGTCGTCTTGCGATGCCCGCGTCAAGTCGTGTAAGAACAGCACTGCATCGGCCTGTCGGATCTGGGCCCAGGCACGCTCCATCCCGATGCGCTCCACCTCATCCACGCCGAGCTCGTCGGGGGCACGCAAACCAGCCGTGTCCGCCACATGCAAGGGCACGCCATCGATTTGCAACACATGCGAAATCACGTCCCGGGTGGTGCCGGCTTGTGGCGTCACGATGGCCAGGTCCGAACCCGCCAAAGCATTCAATAACGAGCTTTTGCCGGCGTTGGGTTGGCCTGCAATGACCACACGTATACCCTCTCGCAAGAGGCGGCCTTGCCGGCTGCGTTGCACCAGGGCGTCGAGCTGATGTGACAAACCCGCGAGCTGACCTTTGGCGTCGGCTTGCTCCAGAAAATCAATCTCCTCTTCCGGAAAATCCAGCGTCGCCTCCACCAGCATGCGCAAATGCGTCAACCCTTCTTGCAAGCCCTGAACCTCGCGCGAAAACACGCCCTCCAGCGAGCGGCTGGCGCAGCGAGCGGCGGCTTCTGTGCTGGCATCAATCAGGTCCGCCACCGCCTCGGCCTGCGCCAGGTCGAGCTTGTCGTTGAGATAGGCACGTTCGGTGAATTCACCTGGCCGGGCCATGCGCAGATGGGGCAACAAGTCATGGGTGCGAGCGACCTCCAGACAGCGCTGCAGCAGCATCTGTAACACCACCGGCCCGCCATGCGCCTGAAGCTCCAACACGTCTTCCCCGGTGTAACTGTGAGGCGCCGGAAAAAAAAGGGCAATCACTTGGTCGATGGTGTGGCCCTGGGCATCGCGGATCGGCACCAGCGTGGCTGCGCGTGGCCGCAGATCCCGATCACACAGGGTTCGGGCCCAAGTCACCAACCCCTGTCCACTGGCGCGCACCATACCCACGGCACCCCGTCCGGGTGCTGTGGCAATGGCAATGATGGGGGCGTTGCGCTCGAACATCCGGTCAGTCTATGGCGTTGTGCGACAGCTGTCGATCTCCTCGCGGGTGAGCCAGCGATGGCCTGCGTGGCAGGCCCTCAACCGCTCACTTGAGAACGCCGAGCTGCTTGTTGATCATCCACTGCTGGGCGATCGACAGTATGTTGTTGGTCAACCAGTACAACACCAGACCCGAGGGGAAGAAGAAGAACATCACGCTGAATGCCAGCGGCATGATCCACATCATCTTGGCTTGGATGGGGTCGGGTGGCGTCGGATTGAGCCAGGTCTGCAACAGCGTAGAGAGCGTCATCAACACCGGCAAAATGAAGTAAGGGTCAGGGGCTGCCAAGTCATGAATCCAGCCAATCCAGGGGGCATTGCGCATTTCGACGGTGGACAACAGCACCCAGTACAACGCAATGAACACCGGGATCTGGACCACGATGGGCAGGCATCCCCCCATGGGGTTGACCTTTTCCTCGCGGTAGATCTTCATCATTTCCATTTGCATCTGCTGCGGATTGTTCTTGAGGCGCTCACGCATTTCCATGATGCGCGGGTTGATCGCCTTCATCTTGCCCATGCTGCGATAGGCCTGGGCGTTGAGCCAATAAAACGCGATCTTGAGCAAAAACACCAGTGCCACGATCGACCAACCCCAGTTTTTGAGTTGGTGGTTCAACTGGTCCAGCAGCCAGAACAAGGGCTTGGCCAGGATGGTCAGCCAGCCGTAGTCCTTGACCAGCTCAAGCCCGGGGTACAAGGCCTCCAGGTTGTGTTCTTCCTGGGGGCCGACAAACAAATGCGCCTGCAACGTTTTGCTGGTGCCTGGGCCCACAGACTCCAGCGGGGCAATCATGCCCACCGAATAAAGATTGTTGTCCACTTTGCGGGCAAAAATGTCGCGTCGTTGGTTGTCGGGCAACCACCAGGCGCTGGCAAAGTAATGCTGCACCATGGCGATGTAGCCGTCATTGGCCTGCTTCTCGAACTCGGCCTTGTTCTTTTCAATGTCACTGAACTCCACCTTCTGGTATTTTTTGGCGGCGGTGTATATGGCCGGTCCGGTGAAGGTGGAATAGAAAGACGACTCGCCTTCTGGCTTGTTGCCGTCACGAACCAACTGAACATAAACCTGAGGACTGACCGCTTGCGAGCCTTGGTTGATGATCTCATGTTGGACAGTGATGTCATAGGCGCCACGGCGCAGGATGAAGGTTTTGACCAGCTTGACCCCTTCCACCACCTCCGACTCAAACCGCACTTTCAACTCTTGTGCACCATCGGCCAGCTTGCGCTCGCCGGGGGACACGGTCATGGGCGTTTTATGGGTCGGCATGGCTGAACCACCGGGCGCTGCAATCAAGCCTGATTGCGCCAGGTAAACACGCTCGCGGCTTTCATCCAACAGGACCACGGCTTGGTCGGCCCGGCTGATGTCGGCATGCTTGAGCAACTCGGCACGCAGAAGTGAACCCCCTTCGGTGTCAAAGCGCAATTTGAGGACATCGGTTTGCACCTCGACCATTTGTCGCGAAGCTGTGCCTGCCGCCGCCGCATTGCCCGGAACCGCTTGAGAAGACGCTGCGGTTGCTACCCCACCAGGCACGCTGCCAGACGCAGCCACCGGTGCAGGAACCGTGGTGGACGATGGTGCTGCACCTGGTGCAGCAGCCTCTGTTTTGACGGGCGGTGCGGGAAAGAAAGTGGCCTTGTGTCCGTTGTAGATCTGCCATTGATCCCACAGCAACACCATGGAAAAACCAAAAACCACCCACAAAATGGTGCGGCGAATATCGTTCATGTCGTTTTCTTCAGGGGTTGTTTGTCAGGCAGTGAAACTGCCGGATTGTCCAGGAGTTGGGTCAAGCGACCCGGAACGGGGTCGTGGCCACCCTGACACCAGGGATGGCAACGAGCCAGTCGACGCAAAGTGAGGTAACTGCCCTGGGCCGCACCGTGCTGCTCCAGTGCTTGCAGAGCATACACGGAACAGGTGGGCTCAAAACGACAAGCACTGCCCAGCCAGGGGCTCAAGAGCAGGCGATAGCCTTTGATCAGCATCATCAGGCTTTGTTGAATCATGCTTGCAACACCCGCGCCAACAATTGATGCAACTCTGAACGAATGGCCTGTTTCAGCAGGGGCGAGGTTGCGCTGATGAATTTTTCTTTGTCAAACGCCGATCGCAAACGAACCACGTGGTCTGCCGGTGGCAATCGACCTTCGATGTTGTCCATCAACGTGTAGATTTGCCGCTTGATGGTGTTGCGGGTCACGGCCCGTTTGGCCCACCGCTTGGGCACCACCACACCAATCCGGGAACTCGTGGGACATGGTGTGTTGATCACGCGGCGATGCAAGACGAAGTGCCGGGTGCGTGAAACCACTTCAGCGGCCATCACGTCCTGAAAATCTACGCGCTGAAGAAGACGATCCACGGCTCTCTCGGTGAACACCACTGACCGCAGACAAACACCCCGCTGCTTGAACTCAAGAATGCTTGCAACAGACATTCTCAACGTGCAGAGCGGCCGACATTTGCCCTGGGCAAATCAGACGGCCAGGCGCTTGCGGCCCTTGGCACGGCGTGCGTTGATCACAGCACGGCCTCCACGGGTCTTCATGCGAACCAGGAATCCGTGGGTACGGGCGCGTCGGGTTTTGGAGGGTTGGTAGGTGCGCTTCATGGCAATTCCTTGTCTGGTCTAAAGGTATTTTTTAAGGGAAACCCGCGATTATCTCAAATTTTCCAGAGGCAGTACTGAAGACCCTCAACAGAAGACTACAATGGCCGTCGGCGCCCTGTGGATAAATTTTTGATAAAGTCCTTCTGCAGCTTTCGTTTGCATCGACTATCCACAGTCCCCCCTCTGAATGAATTCTGGTTTTTTCCCCCCACCATCCGAGCACGATGGCCCACGTGAGCCAGGAGATGCCCTGTGGCAATCGTGCCTGGATCAACTGGCTCAGGACCTTCCAGAACAACAGTTCAATACCTGGATCCGCCCTTTACGTGCAGAGGTCTCTCAAGACCTGTCCAACGTCAAAGTTCAGGTGGGTAATCGGTTCAAACTGGACTGGATCCGTGCCCAATATGCCAGCCGCATGGCTCAATTACTCAGTCAGATGAATGGGCAACCTGTCCGACTGGAGTTAGTGCTTGCTCAAAAAGAATCCCCCGTCAGGAGTCAACCTCAAAGGATCATGAATGAGGTAGAGAGCTTTCAGGACACAGCGCCTGTGGTTGAAGATACACCTTCCCCAGGGTTTCGATCACGGCTCAATTCCGCCCTGACTTTTGAGACCCTGGTTGAAGGTTCGGCCAACCGAATGGCTCGGGCTGCGGCCACCCATGTCGCCAATTCGCCCGGGCATCTGTACAACCCCCTTTTCATTTATGGGGGTGTCGGTTTGGGGAAAACCCATTTGATGCATGCCGTCGGCAATGCACTGCTGGCTCAAAGACCTGATGCAAAAGTTCTCTACATCCATGCAGAGCAATTTGTTTCAGATGTGGTTAAGGCCTACCAAAGAAAAACGTTCGACGAATTCAAGCACCACTATCACTCGCTGGATCTGTTGTTGATCGATGATGTGCAGTTCTTTGCGAACAAAGAAAGAACTCAAGAAGAGTTCTTCAACGCGTTTGAGGCTTTGCTGGCCAAAAAATCACATATTGTGATGACCAGCGACACCTATCCCAAGGGTTTGACAGACATTCATGAGCGCTTGGTCTCCCGCTTCGATTCCGGCCTGACCGTGGCTATCGAACCGCCAGAACTGGAAATGCGTGTGGCCATTCTCATCAGCAAGGCTCGCGCAGAAGGGGCTGAAATGCCTGAGGAAGTGGCCTTCTTTGTAGCCAAAAATGTTCGCTCCAACGTACGCGAGCTTGAAGGTGCCTTGCGCAAGATTCTGGCCTATTCGCGCTTCAATCAGAAAGAGATTTCCATTCAGCTCACGCGGGACGCCTTGCGCGACTTGCTGTCCATACAAAACCGGCAAATTTCTGTGGAAAACATCCAGAAAACCGTGGCTGATTACTACAAGATCAAGGTCGCGGACATGTATTCCAAAAAGCGACCGGCCTCCATCGCCCGTCCACGGCAGATTGCCATGTACTTGGCTAAAGAACTGACCCAGAAAAGTTTGCCTGAAATTGGTGAACTGTTTGGAGGGCGAGACCACACTACCGTGCTGCATGCGGTGCGCAAGATTTCGGGCGAACGACAGCAACTGACTGAACTCAACCAGCAACTTCATGTGCTTGAGCAAACGCTAAAAGGCTGAAGGGGATAAGCCTGTGAATGAATTTCCAACAACTCCTTTGTTATCCACAGCGCCCGACCTGTTCGGAAAGTTGTCCCCAAAAACGGTACACCTCGAAAGCAAGGCTGCACACATCCTTTCACATGCCGCAAGTGCTTGAAAAAAAAGAGGAAAATAGCGTTTTCCACAGAGTGGCCATGCCCTTATCTACTAATCCTATTTCAATGAATTACATCAAGAGGAAGACATGATCGTTCTGAAAGCCACCCAGGATCGCGTGTTGTCGGTCCTTCAATCCGTCTCCGGTATCGTCGAGCGTCGCCACACCCTGCCTGTTCTTGCCAATGTTTTGATTCGCAAGACAGGGTCCACCCTGCAGTTCACCACCAGCGATCTGGAAATCCAGATCCGCACCGAAGCCGATCTGTCTGGTGATGCTGGACAGTTCAGCACCACTGTGGGTGCACGCAAGTTGATCGACATTCTGCGGTCCATGCCTTCAGACCAGACGGTCAGTCTTGAAACCAGCCAGAACAAACTGGTCCTCAAAGGAGGCAAGAGTCGCTTCACCTTGCAAACCTTGCCAGCAGAAGACTTTCCTTTGGTGCAGGAGTCTCCCAACTTTGGGCCCGTGTTCAGCGTGCCACAAAAGACACTCAAAAGCTTGTTGCAGCAGGTGTCGTTTTCCATGGCTGTTCATGACATCCGGTACTACCTCAATGGCATTTTGTTTGTGGCCGAGGGCAAACAACTGAGCTTGGTGGCCACCGATGGCCATCGACTCGCTTTTGCCAGCGCCACGCTGGATGTCGAGGTACCGCGCCAGGAAGTGATCCTGCCGCGCAAGACCGTGCTGGAAATGTTGCGCCTGCTGAGCGACAAGGAGGGTGCAATTGACATGCAATTTGCGAACAACCAGGCCAAGTTCAGTTTTGAAGGCATGGAGTTTGTTACCAAGCTGGTCGAGGGTAAGTTCCCAGACTACAACCGTGTGATTCCCAAGAACCACAAGAATTCCATTCTCCTGGGCCGTGCACCTTTGCTGGCCTGTCTGCAACGCACGGCCATTCTGACCAGCGAGAAGTTCAAGGGCGTTCGTCTCAACCTAGACCCAGGGGTCTTGCGCGTGGCTTCCAGCAATGCAGAACAGGAAGAAGCGGTGGATGAATTGGAAATCGATTACAGCGGAGACCCGATCGAAATCGGATTCAATGTGACTTACCTCATTGATGTGTTGACCAACATGGATCAGGACATGGTGCAGGTGGATTTGGCCGACTCCAACAGTTCAGCATTGATCACCATTCCCGACAACCAGGCATTCAAGTACGTCGTGATGCCCATGCGAATTTGAGGCAAGTGAACGCTTGTCTTTTGTTTTTTCATTGACCGATAGCCAGACAACCCTTTGCTGACAAAGGGGCCACGAGAGTTTTATGACTTCATCGAATGAATCCCAGGGCGGAGAACAAACCACTCCCGTCACACCCGCGTCCACGGCCGATGCCTACGGCGAAGGGTCGATTCAGATCCTGGAAGGCTTGGAAGCCGTTCGCAAACGTCCAGGCATGTACATCGGTGACACCTCGGATGGCACGGGCTTGCACCATCTGGTGTTTGAGGTGGTGGACAACTCGATCGATGAAGCCTTGGCGGGGCATTGTGACGACATTGAAGTCACGATTCATACCGATAACTCCATCAGCGTCACCGACAACGGTCGTGGTATTCCTACCGGCGTGAAGATGGATGACAAGCATGAGCCCAAGCGCAGCGCAGCCGAGATTGCATTGACCGAGTTGCATGCCGGTGGCAAGTTCAACCAGAACAGCTACAAGGTGTCAGGTGGCTTGCATGGCGTTGGGGTTTCTTGTGTCAATGCGTTATCCAAATGGTTGCGCTTGACCGTGCGTCGTGAAGGCCGAGTCCACGCGCTGGAGTTCGCCCGTGGCTTTGTACAAAACCGCATCATCGAGACGGTAGATGGTGTGGAAGTTTCCCCCATGAGAATCACAGGGGAAACCGAAAAGCGTGGCACGGCCGTGCATTTTTTGCCCGACACCGACATCTTTCAACAAAACGCCGATTTCCATTACGAAATCCTGAGCAAACGGCTGCGTGAACTCAGCTTTCTGAACAACGGTGTACGCATTCGGTTGCATGACGAGCGCACCGGAAAGTCCGATGACTTCTCGGGTGCTGGCGGTGTGAAGGGATTTGTCGAGTTCATCAACGGCAACAAAAAAATCCTGCACCCCAACGCCTTTCATGCCATGGGTGAGCGGCCTGCAGAAACATACGGTGGTATTCCTGGCACCAGTATTGGTGTGGAAGTGGCCATGCAATGGAACGAAGGCTACAACGAGAGCGTGCTGTGTTTCACCAACAACATTCCCCAACGTGATGGAGGAACGCACCTGACGGGTTTGCGTGCGGCCATGACGCGGGTGATCAATAAATACATCGAAGAAAACGAACTGGCCAAGAAGGCCAAGGTCGAGGTCACCGGCGACGATATGCGTGAAGGCCTGTGTTGTGTGTTGTCGGTCAAAGTGCCAGAGCCCAAATTCAGCAGCCAGACCAAAGACAAATTGGTCTCCAGCGAGGTGCGTGCACCGGTGGAAGACATCGTGGCCAAGGCCTTGACCGATTATTTGCAAGAGCGCCCCAACGACGCCAAGATTTTGTGCGGCAAGATCGTCGATGCGGCCAGGGCGCGTGAGGCGGCCCGCAAAGCCCGTGAAATGACCCGGCGCAAGGGTGTGCTTGATGGCATGGGTTTGCCAGGAAAGCTGGCCGATTGCCAGGAAAAAGACCCCGCCTTGTGTGAAATTTACATCGTCGAGGGTGACTCCGCCGGAGGCTCCGCCAAGCAGGGTCGGGACCGCAAGTTTCAAGCGATTTTGCCTTTGCGCGGCAAGATCTTAAACGTTGAAAAAGCACGTTACGAAAAGTTGCTGACCAGCAATGAAATTCTGACCTTGATCACCGCCCTCGGCACGGGCATTGGCAAAGCGTCAGACGAGTCGGGCAAGTCGGGGACAGACGACTTCAATGTCGACAAACTGCGTTACCACCGCATCATCATCATGACCGATGCGGACGTGGACGGAGCTCACATCCGCACCTTGTTACTGACCTTCTTTTACCGTCAGATGCCGGAATTGGTCGAGCGTGGTTATATCTACATCGCGCAACCACCGTTGTACAAAGTCAAGGTGGGCAGAGAAGAGCAATACCTCAAGGACGCAGCTGCGCTGGACCAGTTCTTGATGCGGGTGGCGTTGAAGGACGCCAGCATTCAAACCGGTGGCAGCGCTTCACGGACCTTGAATGGCGACACCTTGGCCGAGCTGGCACGCAAACACCAGGTGGCCGAAGCCGTGATCCAGCGACTCGGTGGCTTCATGGACAGCGAAGCCTTGCGTGCGGTCGCTGATGGTGTGTCGCTTCAACTCGATACTGTCGAACAAGCCGAAGCTTCGGCGATTCTGCTGCAAAAACAGTTGAGTGAAATGGACAGTGGATGCGAAGTGTCGGGCGAGTTCGATGTTCGCACCGACAAGCCCTTGCTGCGCATCAGCCGCCGACACCACGGCAACATCAAAAGCAGTGTGATCACCCAGGACTTTGTGCATGGTGCCGATTACGCCGCTTTGGCTGAGGCAGCACAAACGTTCCGTGGTTTGTTGTCCGAAGGTGCGGTGGTGACCCGTGGTGAGGGTGAGAAGGCCAAGCAGGAACGCGTCAGCGATTTCCGTCAAGCCATGCGTTGGCTGATTGCACAAGCCGAACAAGCCACGGCACGGCAGCGCTACAAAGGCTTGGGTGAAATGAACCCGGAGCAGCTGTGGGAAACCACCATGGATCCCCAGGTCAGGCGTTTGCTGCGTGTGCAGATTGATGATGCGATTGAAGCAGACCGCGTGTTCACCATGCTGATGGGTGATGAGGTCGAGCCGCGTCGTGTGTTCATCGAAACGAATGCGTTGAGAGCGGCGAATATTGATGTTTGATGGGACTGTGACTCCATCCCATCCTGTTCCTCAACCCTAGTCCATCAACCAGACCAGTACCTCGGTACTGGTGGAGCATTGGACACCTCTGGTGCGCATGTTTTCAAAAAACTGTTGACTCTGTCTTTCAAAGCCAGGCACAGGGCTCATGCAGTCAGTGAGCAACACGATGCGTTCCAGTGCTCCGCTGGGCAAGTGCTCGACCAAGTGTTCGGTGGTCGCTTTGACGCAATGGCTGCTGGCTTCTCCGGCGATCAATATCCACTCTGCCTGGTCCAGGTGGTTCACAAGGCGGTGATTGAGCTGTGTCTTGGGATCCGAGTCATCGGGCACTTCGGCTTGGATCGCGCTGTAGTGCTCCGTCCATGGGTTGGTGCCTTTGTGAATGTATTGGACGCGAGTGCCGGCATTTTCTTCCCATGCATGGCAGCTGGATTGGATGGCGGCGTGGATACGGTGTCCCCATGTCCCCTCTTCGCAATGCACGGGCCAGACCATGAGGGTATAGCGACCCTGAGATTCCAAGGCATCCAGGTAGGCCAGAGAGCGCGTCTTGTCGGTGGGGTTTTGAGTTTGGAATTGTCCTTGCCGAACCTGTTGCGCCGTGATCGAGGTGAATGGAGGTACGGTTGCACCCTGGGCATCCACCCAGAACGTGGGGTGTGCAATGTCCCGTCTTTGGTGAGTGTCAAGGGTGATGATCACCGAGGTCAATCCGTGCAGGCCCTTTTGAATCATGGTCGATAAACGCAGCATGTCTGCGTGCGCACCCGGCACGGGCAACGCGGGTGCCATGCGTGCGTCAGAACTGGCATGAGCCCATTGCCTGCTCATCGGAACATCACAGAAATCGTTTTGTGGATCAATGATCAGCAACTGAATGTGGTGCTTCATGTTCATTCGTATATGTCCCAAAGGACATATTTACAGGCTGGATGGGATCGGTATATTCGGCCGGCTGTTCTGGTTTTCTCAAAACTACCCATGAGTCAGGTCCCCGAAGAATTTGTCAGCATCTCCAAGGCCGCATCCATGTTGGGGCTGAACACTTATTTCACGAAGGGCCTGGTGGACCGTCGAGAGTTGAATTCGTGGTTGTCAAAAGGGGGGCACCGCCGCATTTCGGTGAAGTCCATTCAGTCTTATGTGGCACGGGCTGGAATGAGTGAATCGGCATCGGCCCCCCGGCAAACCTCGTTGAAAGCGATGGTGGCGATCGAGTCGTTAGCGGTGAGGACTTGTGTGCAAGACATGGGGGTTGCTGGTGTTCGGGGCGTTCAGCTGAATTTGATGGATTCGGTGGCCGACGCGTTGGTGGAGTTATCCATCGATGAGCCCGACTTGCTGATTGTTGAGTTGCTCATGTCCTGGGAGCAACAGCAAAAAATATTGAATACGCTAACCAGTTTTTGTAGGAAACAGCCGCGCGTGCTGATATTTGCGGCAACAAATCAACCGCATCTGCAAGCGTTGTTCACACAGAACCACCCCACCAACCTGTGCATAGTGAACGAGGTGCTCACGGCAGATTGGGTGATGGGTTGCGTTCACGGTGTCAGATTGGCTCGACACCACTGAGCCTCACTTGACCTGATACCCCTCCTCTTCGATCGCTTTCGCAAGAACTTCGCGGGCTTGCTCGCTGACCACGTCAACCTTGCCTTGAGCGCGGTCGATCTGCACTTGCGCTTGGGGGTCGAGCAGAAGAATGGCGCGTTTGATCGCCATCTCGCAATGACCGCAGGTCATGCCTTGAACATCGAATGCGTGTTTCATGGTGACTCCTGTACGTACGAAAAAAGATACCCGAATCAAAGTCACGATGGTATCGTCGAATCATGAACCCATCGACCACCACCCAGCTGGGTATTGAGGGCATGACTTGCGCGGCCTGTGTGACCCGTGTGGAGCGCGCCTTGAAGCAGGTCCCCGGCGTCACAGAGGCTTCGGTCAACCTCGCCACCGAGACAGCGCAAGTGCAGTGGGGGGATGTACCCCCCGATGAAGTGAAGTTGCGCCGGGCGGTGCGCGCCGCCGGTTACGTGCCGCGCGAGCAGGTGGACTTGCCCGACCCTGGATCGACCTGGGATGGGTTTGGCCCCGTGGCCCTGGGCTTGTTATTGTGCGCGCCGCTGATCCTGCCGATGCTGGGCGACTTGCTTGGCCGGCATTGGATGTTGCCGGCCCTGTGGCAATTTGTTCTGGCCACGCCGGTGCAATTCGTGTTGGGTGCCCGGTTTTATCGGGGTGCATGGCATTCGGTGCGCAGTGGCAGCGCTGGCATGGATGTGCTGGTGGCCTTGGGAACGACGGCAGGCTGGGCCCTGTCAACCTGGTTGTGGTGGCGGGCAGCACCGGGTTCGCATCCGCACTTGTATTTCGAGGGTTCCGCCGTGGTGGTCACGCTGGTGCTGCTGGGCAAGTGGTTGGAGTCCCGAGCCAAAGTGCAGACCCGTGCCGCCATTCAAGCCTTGCAGGCACTGCGACCTGAGCGTGCCCACTTGCTGGGGCCCTTGGGCGAGGAGGATGTGCCGGTGTCCGAATTGATGCCACACGACCGGTTGGTGGTGCGACCGGGTGAACGATTTCCGGCCGACGGTCTGGTTCGCGAAGGCAGTACGCAGGCGGATGAGTCCATGTTGACAGGCGAATCGCTGCCAGTGGCCAAATTCGTGGGTTCGCGTGTCACCGGGGGCAGCATCAATGGGGAAGGACGGGTCATCATAGAAGTCACAGCGGTTGGTGCCGAGTCGGTGCTGGCGCGCATCATCCGATTGGTGGAAGAGGCCCAGGCGGCCAAAGCCCCCTTGCAACGCTTGGTGGATCGGGTGTCGGCCGTTTTTGTGCCTGTCGTGTTGGTGTTGTCCGCACTCACGGCGCTGGGTTGGTGGTGGACCGGTGCGCCCGGTGAAGCGGTGTTGATCCACGCCGTCGCGGTGATGGTGATTGCCTGCCCCTGCGCCTTGGGCTTGGCCACACCGGTGGCCATCATGGCCGGGACAGGGGTGGCGGCACGCCGAGGCATCCTGATTCGCGATGTGCAGGCACTGGAGTTGGCGCACCGTGTGGACACCGTGGCCTTCGACAAAACCGGGACCCTCACCGTGGGACAACCCCAGCTGGTGCAGTGGCTGCCGCTCACCCACGATGAAACGCCGCAAGGCTTGTTGCAGCTGGCGGCCAGTGTCCTCTCTGGCAGTGAACACCCATTGGCCCGTGCCGTGGTCAACAAAGCCCATGCCGAGGGCTTGAGCAGTTTGCCGGTGAGCGAAGTCTCGGCGGTCTCCGGTCGGGGTACGCAAGGGCGGGTGGGCTCACGCGAGTTGATGGTGGGCAGCCTGTCTTGGATGCAATCTTTGGCTGGTGCGTCTGCCGACGCGCAGGAAGCATTCACAAAAGCCCAAGCACTGATGGAGCAAGGGCACACGGTTTCCTTGTTGGCAGAGGTTCGATCAGCAGGTTTGGCGCTGTTGGCCTTGTTGGCGTTTGCCGACGAGCCCAAGCCAGAGGCGGCAGGTGCACTCCGTGCGTTGCGTGAGCGCGGCCTGCGTTTGCGGATGATCTCGGGCGACAACCCGGGGGCTGCGCAGGCCATGGCCAGGCGTTTGGGCCTGCGGCCCGATGAGGTGATGGCTCAGGTGCTGCCCGGTGACAAGGCCCTTGAAGTCTCTCGTTTGCGTGAGGGCGGTCATGTGGTGGCCTTTGTCGGAGACGGCATCAACGACGCCCCGGCACTGGCCGCGGCGGATGTCGGTCTCGCGATGGCCAACCTGGGCGGCGGCACCGATGTGGCGATGAATACCGCAGGTATCACGCTCATGCGTGGCGATGTGCGGTTGGTGGCGGATGCGCTGGACCTGTCGGGACGAACCGTGAGCAAGATCCGGCAAAACCTGTTTTGGGCGTTTGCCTACAACGCTGCGGGCATTCCGCTGGCAGCTTTGGGTTATTTGAGCCCGATGGTGGCTGGCGCAGCCATGGCACTGAGCTCGGTCAGTGTCATGGCCAACGCCTTGCTGCTGCGGCGCTGGCGCGGTGTGCAACAGCGTCAGCCGTCTTGATCACCAGCCTCAGGGGGTTTTCTGACCACCGTTGCGGTTTGAAAACCAGGCCACATACAACACGGGCAATACCACCAGCGTCAGGATGGTGGCGGTGACCAGGCCGCCAATGACCACGATGGCCAAGGGACGTTGTGTCTCTGACCCAATGTCATGGCTCAGGGCCATCGGCAGCAAACCCAGCGCGGCCAGCAAAGCGGTCATCAGCACGGTACGCAAGCGTTGCTCGGAGCCGGCCTTGACCGCTTCGACAACGCTCATGCCGGCGTTGCGCAACTGCTGAAACACCGTCAGCATCACAACGCCATTGAGCACCGCCTGCCCCGACAAGGCAATGAAGCCAATGGCGGCTGACACCGACAGGGGAATGCCAAACACCCACAACGCCACGAAGCCGCCAATCAATGCCAGTGGCACGTTGACCAGGATCAGCAAGGCCGATTTCACCGAAGCAAAGGCATTGAAGAGCAGCACAAAGATCAGCAGCAAAGAGATGGGAACGACCACGCTCAGTCGCTGCATGGCGCGCTCCTGGTTTTCGAACTCTCCAGACCAGTTCAGCGAATAGTTGGCTGGGATCAGCACATTTCGCCTGGCCCGCTCCTTCATGTCCGCGACCACCGAGCCCATGTCGCGCCCCTTGATGAAGACCCCGATGGCCATGGTTCGCCGCCCCGACTCCCGAGCGATGTTCATGGCTCCCCCGGCTTGACGGATGTTGGCGACCGTGTCGAGGGTGGTGGTTCCACCGCCTGGCAAGGTGATGGTGGTGCTGGCGAGTTGTGAGAGCGAACGTTTTTCCACTGGCAATCGAATGGCGACGGAGAAACGCCTCTCACCTTCCCAAATATCGGTGACGGCACGGCCGGCCAGCGCGGTTTCGATGACATCCTCAACGTCGGCCACATTCAGACCCAGGCGCGCCGCACGTTCACGATCGATGTCGATGATGATTTGTGGCAATTCGCCCAGGCGGTCGATTTCGGCGCGCTGGACCCCGGGGACTTGTCGGAACTCGCGCTGCAAGGCCTCGGCGGTGCGTCGTAACTCACCCAGATCATCACCCGCCACCTTGATCACGATTTGCCCCTTGATTTGCGAAATCGATTCCAGCACGTTGTCGCGGATGGGTTGCGAGAACGCTGGATCGACACCGGGGATGGTGGTGAGCTTGTGATCCATTTCTTCGATCAGTTGCTCCCGGCTGAGCCCTTTGCGCCACTCCTCTGGCGGCTTCACATCCACAAACACTTCCGCCATGCTCAGGGTTTTGGGATCGGTGCCATCTTCGGGCTGCCCCGCTTTGGAGACCACGGTGCGCACTTCCGGAATGGTCAGCAGTTGCAATCGGGCTTTGCGCAGGACTTGTGAGGCCTCTTGCTGAGAGATGCTGGCGGGCATGTCCCAGTTGACCCAGAAGGTACCTTCATTCAGCTCGGGCAAAAACTCGGAACCCAGCCGAGAGGCGGCCACGATGGAAATGGCAAAGGCAGTGATCGCCAGCAACACGATCTTGCGCGGCTTTTCCAGCGCCCAATTCAGCACCGGCAGGTACATGCGCTTGCACCAGGTCAACAAACGGTTGTCGCTGTGGGGCAGGCCTTTGCGAAGCATCCAGTAGGCCAGCAAAGGCACGAGGGTCAGCGAGAAAATGAGTGACCCGATCAAGGCAGATGTCACCGACAAGGCCATGGGTTGAAAGATTCGCCCCTCATGACGTTGCAAGGCGAAGATGGGGATGTGCGCTGCAATGATGATCAGCATCGAGAACAAGGTCGGGCGGCCCACCTCATTGGTGGCTTGCAAGATCAGCGACTTGCGTTCTTTCTCGTGAATCCCCTCACCGCGCTCGGCCAGCCGGTGCATGATGTTTTCGATCACGATCACAGCCCCGTCCACAATGATGCCAAAGTCCATGGCGCCCAGGCTGAGCAGGTTGGCGGGCACGCCCATGAATTTCAGCCCCAGGAAAGTGGCCAGCAAGGACAAGGGAATGACCACCACCACGGCCAGGCTGGCGCGCAGGTTGGACAGGAACAGATAGAGCACCAGCGACACCAGCAAGGCGCCCTCCACCAGGTTCTTGAACACCGTAGAGAGGGTTTTGCCCATCAGCCAGGTGCGGTCATAAAACGGCACAATCTTCACACCGGCCGGCAACACATGGTTGTTGAGCTCTTCGATTTTGGCCTTGACGGCCTTGAGCACGATGCTCGGGTTCTCCCCTTTGCGCATGATGACAATGCCTGTGACGACATCGTCGTCGGTGTCTTGGCCAACGATGCCCAGACGGGGTACCGCGCCAATGCTGACGTGCGCCACATCACGCACCAGGATCGGGGTGGTGTTGCGAGAGGTCACCACGATGCGCCCAATGTCATCGGCCGATTTCAGCAAACCAATGCCGCGAATGGTGAACTGTTGGGAGCCTTGCGCCAGGTAGCTTCCTCCGGCGTTGGCATTGCCCCGACCAACCGCGTCTTGCAGGTCCTGCAAGCTGAGCTTGTAGGCTCGCAGCTTTTGCATGTCGGGCTGAACCTCGTAGAGTTTGATGAACCCGCCCATGGCCACGACATCCGCGACACCCGGCACTTGCAGCAAAGATCGCTCCACCGTCCAGTCTTCCAGCGTGCGCAGCTCCGTGGTGCTCATGCCATCACCACGCAGGCGATAGCGCATGATCTCACCGACCGGGGTGGCGTTGGGCGTGATGCGCGCTTCCACGCCGGATGGCAAGGCGACCCCGCGCAAGCGCTCACTGAGCTGTTGACGAGCTAGGTTGACATCGGCGTTGTCGTTATAGGTCACCACGGTGAAAGACAGGCCGAACTGCGTGTGGGAAAACACCCGAATGCTGTTGGGCAAGCCGGCCAAGGCCACTTCGATCGGCAGGCTGACCTGCTTTTCAACTTCTTCTGCTGCCCGTCCCGGGTACAAGGCAATGACGGTCACCTGCGTGTCGGTGACATCGGGAAAGGCCTCGACCGAGAGGTTGTTAAACGCGGTGACACCCGCCAACACGAACAGCATCGTCCCCAGCAGGACGAACAGAGGCATGTTGAGGGCATTGCGGATGAGTCGTTTCATGGCGACTTTCTTTCGGTGCTGGTTTTGCCCTCCAGGGCTTCACGGGCGGATTTGAACTCACGTGCCAACAACAGACTGTTTTGTTGTACGACCGCCTCTCCTGCATTCAAGCCTTCGAGGATCAGCACCTCGCGCATGTCTTCGTGACCGACCTTGACTTGACGTGGCTCGAACACACCGGTTTCGACTTGGACAAAGACCGTATGCTGCGTGCCCAGCAATTGCACAGCGCTGGCCGGCACCATCACACCGCGGTCAATGCGTTGTTGCAACCGCACCGTCCCCAGCATGTCGCTTTTCAGCAGCCGTTGCGGGTTGGCCACTTCAGCGCGCACCTTGATGGTCCGGGTTTGCGGGTCGATGAAATCGGCGATCGAGTCGATACGTGCGGTGAAGGAGTGCTGCGGCAGTGATGGCACCCGCAGCTCGACAGGGTTGCCAGGACGCATACCGGGCAGGTCACGCTCTTGGGCATCGATTTGTACCCACAGGCTGGAGGGGTCGGTGATGACAAAGAGTGCAGGCATGCCTGGTCCGCCCTGCTCGGGCCGCACCTCCTGGCCAGGGTTGATGTTGCGCTCCACCACCACACCCTGGGCGCCGCTGCTGAGGATGAGTTGCTGATTCACGCCAGCTTGGCTGCCGTACAAGTGGGTCCGTGCCTGTGCCCGTTCGAGCTCTGCGCTGGCGCGTGCGGCTTCTGCTTGGGCCTGCTCGAGGTCCTTGCGGGGGACGATACCGGCCTCGAACAAAGACTGCTGTCGTTGCAGTTGCTTGTTGGCCCATTGGACATCTGCCTGGGCGCGCGCTGTTTCGGCCTGTGCGGCGCCGAATTCGGGGGAGGCCAGGTGGGCCAACGCAGAGCCGGCACTGACATGTTGACCGACATCGGCAACGATTCGGCTGACGCGTCCGGCAAAAGCAGGAAAGATACGCTGAGTCCGATTTTCGTTCCACACCAAACGCGCCGGTAGATCGACGCTCCACTGAGCGACCGGTTTTGCCGGTGCGGTCGATAGCAGGGCGAGTTGTGCGTGTGAGGCCGGGTATTTCAGTTGTTGGCCTTGCAGAATGGGTTGGGGTGAGACCGGCGGCGGGGGCGCTGCCTGTTGGCAGGCACTCAGCCATCCGAGACACAGTGTCAAGCACAGGGTGTGTCCTAACCTGCGGGAGGCCAGTGGGTGTGAGCCGCGCGTGATGGAGGGGGTGAAGGTGAGCATGGTGTGTCGAATCAGGGGAAAGGCTGGAGGGTCTTCAAAGCGTGGGCGCATCACGGTGCGGTGGTGTTGGTGGTGCGCAAGACCCAGGCGCCCTGCGCCTTGGCCAGCGCGGCTCGGGCGGTGACGGTTTCCATGCGGGTGGTTCGCAAGGTGCGGCGCACATCCAGCAAATCGGTCAGTGTCAGGGCGCCCTGGGCGTAGGCGATGTCGGCTTGTCGGGCGACTTGCTGTGCGCGCGGCAAGATGTCTTGCTCATAGGCTTGCAAGCGCACACGTGAAGCTTCCCAATCCTGCAGCAAACCCTGCAGTTCGGTGCGGGCGGTCAGTCGGGCCCGATCCAGCAAATCCTGTGATTGATCTTGCAGGGCGGCAGCACGTGCCATTTCGCCTTCGAAGCCATAACCCCATTGCAGGGGCATTTGCAGTCTCAACTCGACTTGGCGGGTGGAGGTGCCAGGAAAGTGATCGATCGAGCCGCCCCACGTGAGGTCCGAGGATTTCAGTGCTCTTGCGAGCTGCAAGCTGGCCTGCGCTGCAGCCACGCGCTCACGCGCCGCTTGCACATCTGGGCGCAGTTCGACCAGGTCCTCGAGACGGGCGGCTGCGTCACGCAAGGCCTCGGGTCGAGCAGCCTGTTCGGGCCATTCGGCACGTGCGCGCCACAGCAAGGGGTTGCCCCGCAGCGCCGTGAGTTGCGACACCCCAAGGGCGGCACGCTGGCGTTCCAGGTCGGCCTGCTGCGCGTCGGCGCGGGCCCGCGCGGCCTCGATGGCCGTGCGCGCGGTGTCTTGCGCCGACAGGTCGCCTGCGTTGAGACGTTTCTGGGCCGCATCCGACAAGGCTTGAGCGCTTTGTGCAATGCCTTGCATCTCTTCGGCCCGTTCTTGTGCGGCCAGCCAGTCGTAAAACGCCTGTAGCGCCAGCAGTCGTTGCAGGGTGACGGTGTCGTTCAGGTCGGCACGCGCTGCCTGTGCATTGCGCTGACTGGCTTGGGTACGCAAGCTGCGTTTGTCGCCCCGCTCCCAGGTCCAATCCAGCCCAACCCCTTTGTCAATGCGTTTTTGTTGCCACAGAGGGCCAGAGCCAATGCCGTTTTGCAGGTCGATAGAACCCGCTTTGGCAGACAAGATGGGCAAGGGGGCATGGTCGGCGGCGATCACGTCGGCCTGGGCGGCGGCAACGCTGCGGCGTGACACGGACACATCCAGATTTTGAGCTGCGGCGTCAAGAATGTCTTGCAAGGACAACTCGACCCCCGCAGCGCCGGGAGCCGTTGTAGTCAGTACCGATGGCGGGCCCGATGGGGCTTGGGCGGCAGACAGGTTGGGCAGCAAGATGCCCAGCAGGCTCAGGCCCAGCCAATGGATGCGTTCGGGCCTCATGCCCAAGCACGCGTGAAACAAGTGTCGTATGCTCATGTCTCGTTTATCGTTGCCAGGGCCTGACCTCCACCTGACCTGGGGGATCGCGCTGTCGCCCACATTTCTCTCTCCCCTCTTTCCAAGTTGGTATGCGTATCCTGGTGGTTGAAGATGACCCTGTTTTGCTGGCGGTGGTGACCCGCAGTCTGAGCGAGGCGGGGCATCGTGTCGATGCCGCCAGCGATCTGGAGCGAGCCCGGCATTTCGGGCGCGTACAGGTGTATGACGTGATCTTGCTGGACCTGAATCTGCCTTTATCGTCTGCCACACACGCTGGCATGGGCAATGGTTTGACCTGGTTGCGAGAGTTGCGTGCCCAGGACAATCGCACTCCGGTGATGGTGCTGACGGCTCGCAACCGAACCGATGAACGCATTGCCGGTCTCGATGCGGGGGCCGACGATTACCTGGGCAAGCCGTTTGAACTTGCAGAAGTGGAAGCGCGCTTGCGCGCCTTGGTGCGTCGCAGCCAAAACACCGAAGACGTGGTTCAGGTGGGGCAAGTGCGCTTGCTTCGGCACTTGAGACGCGTTGAGTTGCAGGCGGAGGATTTGGTGCTACCCGCGCGAGAGTATGAGGTCTTGTGCGAACTGATGTCTCCGCCCGGCAAGGTGGTGAGCAAGCGCACACTCTCCGAAAAACTATCGGGTTTCGACGAGGCGTTGGGTGATAACGCTCTAGAGGCGTTTATTTCCCGGTTGCGCAAAAAGCTCTCGGGGAGTGGGGCATCGATCCGCACCCTGCGTGGCATGGGTTATTTGCTCGAGGAGGACCCGTCATGACCCCAATGCCGCACTACCCGTTGCTGCGAAATCGTCTGATGCGCCACGTGCTGTTGCCGTTGGCCTTGACCTGGCTGCTAGGGACAGGTATCGCCATGGGGATTTCCAGTTACTTTACTCAAAAGGCGTTTGACCGGGCGCTGGCAGATGACGCCTATCTGGTGGCCAGTCACGTGAAGGTATTGCCGCACGGGGCGCTCGAGTTTCGTTTGAGCGCAAACGAGTTGACCGCCGTCTTGTTCGACCAAAGCGAGATGATTTTTTTTGCGGTGTTGCGCGAAGACGGCTCCTTGTTGGCGGGGCATCCCGGTCTGGTTGCGGCTCCTGTTGCTTCCACCAAGGGTGCGGTGTTTACCGAGCAGGTGTTTCAGAACCGGCATTTAAGAAGCGTGACCTTGCACATCGAGCAGCCTCAGCGATATACCGTTGTTCTGGCTCAAACCACGACCAGCCAGGAACGGATGATGCAAAAACTCATCACGTTTTCCATCGTGCCACAGTTGGTCTTGCTCGTTTTGTTGGCCATGGCGTTGGGGCGGGCGATTCAAAAAGATGTGGAGCCGTTGTCAAGTTTGGAGCAGTTGCTGTCACAACGCGACGCCAGCGACCTCACCCCGGTTCAGGTCAGCGGCCGCACCCGCGATATTCATCGTCTGGGCCATGCGATCAATGATTTGTTGGCTCGCATTGGCCAAAGCATACGCGCGCAACGCGAGTTCTCGGGCAACGTGGCACATGAGTTGCGCACCCCGCTTGCAGGCATTCGGGCGCAGGCGGAGTACGGCTTGTCGCACAAGGACCCAGCCGTCTGGCGCGAACAACTGGTCGGTATTGCCCAAAGTCAGGAGCGGGCCAGTCACCTGATCGATCAATTGCTGGCCTTGGCGCTGGCGGACGAAGCGCAACAAAGCTTTCGTCTGGAACCGGTGAATTTGTCCGAGATGGTGCAGGAGACAGTATTGCGATTCTTGCCCCGTGCCGATGCGATGCATGTGGACTTGGGTGCGCAAGGGGTGGACCTGCCCATACAGGTGACGGGACACCGGGCCCTGATCGAGGGAATCCTCAACAACTTGCTGGACAATGGTCTGCGCTATGGTCGCGCTCAGGACGGACAGGCCAGTCATCTCACGGTGGCGTTGGAGGTGCTGTCCCCACCGGAAGGCGGACCTCGGCAGGTGCGACTGACGGTCACCGACAATGGGCTTGGCATCACCCATGAGCAACAGCAGCACCTCATGAGACGTTGGTCGCGGGGTTCGGCAGGAGATGCCTTGCGTGAAGGCGCCGGCTTGGGTTTGGCCATCGTGGCCGACTATGCACGATTGCTCAAGGCGACACTCTGGCTGGGCACGCCTTTGAGTGGTCGCGGTTTGCAAGTGGCCGTGTTGTTTGTCGACGCTCCCGAAACCGGGCCCATGGCGTGAGCTCTCTGGCTTTGAGTCGCATGGGGCCTTGGGGGCGTGCTTTGTTGCTGTCGCTGGCAGCAGCGGTTTCTCTGGGCATCACCCGGTTTGCCTATGGATTGCTGCTGCCGCCGATGCGCGAGGCGCTGGGCTGGAGTTACACCCTGGCCGGGGCCATGAACACCGCCAATGCTGCGGGCTATTTCTTGGGCGCCTTGCTTACCCCAGCATTGCTGCAACGGGTCGGGCCTGCCCGCGTCCTGGTGTTCGGGGTTGTCCTGGCCAGCCTCTTCATGGCGCTCAGCGGGTTCTTTCCCTCGGCCGAGATGTTGTTGTTGCAACGTCTGTTGGCGGGAGTGGCCAGCGCCTTGGTGTTCGTCACCGGAGGCCTGCTGGCCGCTGGTTTGGCCCAACAGAACCCCCAGCAAGGGGGGTGGCTGATCGGTTTGTATTACGGTGGCACGGGCTGGGGCATTGCTTTGTCTGCTTTGCTGGTGCCCTGGGTGTTGAGTCAGCCGCAGGATTGGCCCAAGGCCTGGTGGGCATTGGCGGCGGCGTGTGTCGTGGCCACGGCGTTGATGTGGCGCACGGTCTGGGCCTTGGGGCACAGTCATGTACAACGGTCCGCCAACCCGGTGCTCGACGGTGCCCGTTTTCGCTGGTCTCAATGGATGTTTGGCCTGGCCGGATATGGGTGTTTTGGCATTGGTTACATTGGCTATATGACCTTTGTGGTTGCCCTGTTGCGAGAGCAAGGGGCCTCGGGTCAAGTCATCACCGTTTTCTACACCGTGCTGGGTTTGGCGGTGGTGGCGTCGGCGCGCTTGTGGGCGCGGCTGCTGGACCATTACAAAGGTGGGCAGGCACTGGCGGTGCTCAATGCATTGCTGGCCTTGGCCACAGTGATCCCGGCCTGGTCAGCGCCCGCCTGGGCATTGGGGCTCTCAGGCCTGCTGTTTGGTGCTGTTTTCTTGTCGGTCGTTGCCTCCACCACGGCAATGGTTCGACATAACTTGCCCTCGCAGGAGTGGGCACGCGGTATCAGCGCATTCACCATCGTCTTCGCCTTGGGGCAGATCATTGGGCCCACCCTGGTGGGTTGGGTGGCGGACGGGCCGGGTGGTCTGCCCAGGGGGCTGGGTTGCTCGGCCGCTGTATTGCTGATCGGTGCCTTGCTGGCCTGGCGACAGCGGCCGCTTTAAAATGAGGTTTCCTCTGCAAGTTCGCGCCCCCATGGGCTTTTGGGTGGATCACTCCTGTGGTTGACGGCGCTCCTCTCTCGTTCCGATTAGAAAGTACATCATGTGGTACCCCCAAAGTTTTGACGTCATCGTGGTCGGTGGTGGACACGCAGGGACCGAGGCCGCCTTGGCTGCCGCTCGCATGGGATGTGAAACATTGTTGCTGACACACAACATCGAGACCCTGGGGCAGATGAGTTGCAACCCGTCCATCGGGGGGATTGGCAAAGGGCACTTGGTCAAGGAGATCGATGCCCTTGGGGGCGCCATGGCCCTGGCCACCGATGAGGCGGGCATCCAATTTCGCATCCTCAATAGCTCCAAGGGCCCCGCCGTGCGGGCCACCCGGGCGCAAGCGGACCGCATTCTCTATAAGGCAGCCATTCGCCGTCGCCTGGAAAACCAGCCGCACTTGATGTTGTTCCAACAGGCGGTGGATGACCTGATCGTGGAGGGCGATCGCGTCACGGGCGTTGTGACTCAAGTGGGTATCCGTTTTCGTGCCCGCACGGTGGTGCTGACCGCGGGCACTTTCTTGGACGGCAAAATTCATGTGGGTCTGGATAACTACGCCGCGGGTCGAGCGGGTGACCCACCGGCGGTCAGTCTCAGTGCCCGCTTGAAAGAGTTGAAACTGCCGCAAGGCCGCCTCAAGACGGGTACGCCGCCGCGGCTCGACGGGCGGACCATCGATTTTTCTCGGTGTACCGAACAACCTGGCGACGGCATGCCTGGTGGTCTGCCGGGTGAGATCCCTGTGTTCAGCTATCTGGGGCGGCCCGACATGCATCCTCGGCAACTGCCCTGCTGGATCACCCACACCAATGAGCAGACCCACGAGATCATTCGATCGGGCTTTGACCGCAGCCCCATGTTCACCGGCAAGATTGAGGGCGTTGGACCGCGCTACTGCCCCAGCGTAGAAGACAAGATCAACCGCTTCGCTGACAAGAACAGCCACCAAATCTTTCTCGAACCCGAAGGCCTGACCACCCACGAAATTTATCCCAACGGCATCAGCACCAGCCTGCCATTTGACATTCAATACGCGCTGGTGCGTTCCATGCCCGGGCTGGAAAACGCACACATCTTGCGCCCTGGCTACGCGATCGAATACGACTACTTTGACCCTCGTGGCCTGACCCACTCCTTTGAAACCCGGGCTATCCAGGGCCTGTTCTTTGCCGGGCAAATCAATGGAACCACGGGTTACGAGGAGGCTGCCGCGCAGGGTTTGTTCGCCGGCATCAATGCGGCCCTGCAATGTCGTGGCGTTGCACCCTGGACACCTACGCGCGACCAAGCCTATCTGGGTGTCATGGTTGACGATTTGGTGACCAAAGGGGTGACGGAGCCCTATCGCATGTTCACCAGCCGAGCGGAATTCCGGTTGCAGTTGCGAGAGGACAACGCCGATATGCGGCTGACCGAGCGCGGTCGCGAACTGGGGCTGGTTGATGATGTGCGGTGGGAAGCTTTCTGTCGGAAGCGGGATGCTGTTTCACGTGAAACTGAACGACTGAAGTCTATTTGGGTGAACCCCAAAAACCTGGCTGTTGCCGAGGCCGAGCGAGTGCTGGGGAAGGCCATCGATCACGAACACAACCTCGCGGATTTGTTGCGCAGACCCGGCGTGACCCATGCGGCGCTGATGAGCCTGGAGGGCGGACGCTTTGCCAGCCCCATTCTCGAAGAGCTTGACGCTGTTTCACGTGAAACGGTGGTTGAGCAAGTCGAGGTGTCAGCCAAGTATTCCGGCTATATTGACCGTCAGCGGGATGAAGTTCAACGCGCTGCGTACTATGAAAACCTGGCTTTGCCCGAAGAGCTGGACTATTTACAGATTCCTGCGCTGAGCATTGAGGTGCGCCAAAAGCTGCATCGATACCGCCCGCAAACCCTGGGACAGGCTTCTCGTATTTCCGGCATCACGCCTGCGGCCATTTCTTTGCTGTTGATCCATCTGCGCCGAGCACGCTACAAGGGCTTCACCTCTCAAGACGACAAGGTGGAGGCTTGATGCCTGAGCTTCGACCGGAGCTCGAGGCAGGCGTCGCCGAGTTGGGCCTGGCGCTGAGCCAGGAACAGATATCAGCCTTGTTGAGTTATCTGGACTTGTTGTCCAAATGGGGCAAGGTCTACAACCTCACGGCAATCCGCGATCCTCACGAAGCGTTGACTCAGCATTTGCTCGACTGTTTGGCGGTGGTGGACCCCTTGCGCAAGCAATGTCCGATGGGGGGTCGATTGCTGGATGTTGGCTCGGGAGCTGGCTTGCCCGGTTTGGTGATTGCTCAGGTTTGTCCCGAGTGGGAGGTGACCTGCGTCGACACGGTGGCCAAGAAAGTGGCGTTTATTCAGCAGGCGGCTGTGCAGCTTGGGTTGAAAAATCTGACCGCCACGCATCGTCGGGTGGAGGATTTAACGGGCCCCTTCCAGCTGATTACGGCGCGGGCGTTTGCCGCTTTGCCGGACCTGGTCTCTTGGTCCGAGCGGGCCCTGGCCCCCGAGGGGGTTTGGATGGCAATGAAGGGCCATGATCCTGAGGCTGAGCGTGCCGCCCTCCCCGCTCATGTGGATGTGTTTCACGTGGAACCCCTGCATGTTCCGGGCTTGAATGCCGAGCGTTGCTTGGTGTGGATGCGGCGTCGCGTGCAATCCTGATCTCGACTTATGAAGTGGCTGGGGTGTGAACGTACGCCCGGTCAAGTAACACAGGTAAACTCGCGACTCCGGTAGAACCCCTTCCGGCATCAAACTCTTTCATGTTGGGCATTTCGGACTACCCCGCTTTTGTGTTGGCAATCCTGGTTTTTCTGGCCATACCGGGCCCGGGAAATCTGGCTTTGCTGGTCTCGACCGCCAAGGGGGGGGTCCGTGGCGGATTGACCGCTACCCTGGGTGTCATGGTCGGAGACCAATTCTTGATTGGCTTGGCGATGGCGGGGGTGGCCACCTTGTTGCTGGCTTTCCCAGCCATCTTTGCGTCGGTGCAATGGCTGGGGGCTGCCTATCTGGCGGTGTTGGGTTGGAAAATGATTCGAAGCCAGCCCGGGGCGGGTTCGGTGCTGGATATCCCCGTGGGTCAATACTTCCGCCAATCCTTGATCATCACCTTGTTCAATCCGAAGGCCATTGTGTTTTACATGGCATTCTTTCCCCTGTTTGTGGATGCCTCACAACCGCTGTCGTTGCAAACCCTGGGCGTCATGGCTTTGACGGTCGCAGCCCTGACCTTTCTCTATGGGCTGATTCTTGTTCTGCTGGCCCATCGTTTGTCGACGCGTGTGCGCAACCAACCCTGGCTATCCAGGGTTCTTAACACGGTCGCAGGCAGTTTGTTGATTGGGTTTGGACTCAAGCTGGCCCTGAGCAAATAGTTGACACCAAGCAATTGAAAGAAGACCATGGCCCATGTTTTTTGCATTGCCAATCAAAAAGGGGGGGTTGGAAAAACCACCACCACCGTGAATTTGGCAGCAGGTTTGGCCGGCGTGGGTCAGCGGGTGTTGCTGGTCGATCTGGATCCCCAGGGGAACGCCACCATGGGCTCAGGCGTGGACAAACGACAACTGAGCTTGTCGGTGTATGACGTGTTGCTCGAGTCTGCCTCGATCGCGGAGGCGCGTCAGCGCAGCCAGTGGGGCACAGAGGGCGGTCCCTCGCGGCATCCCACCTACGATGTATTGGGAGCCAACCGTGAGTTGGCGGGAGCCGAAATCGAGATGGTGGGTCTGGAGCGTCGTGAAAAGCGGTTGCGACAGGCCTTGTCCCTGGTTCAGGACGAGTATGACTTTGTCCTCATCGACTGTCCCCCTTCCCTGTCCTTGCTGACCTTGAATGGGCTGTGTGCGGCGCATGGGGTGGTGGTTCCGATGCAGTGCGAGTACTTCGCCCTGGAGGGCTTGACCGACTTGGTCAACACCATCAAACAGGTGCATGCCAATCTGAACCGCGATTTGCGCATCATTGGTTTGTTGCGCGTGATGTTTGATCCGCGCATCACCCTGCAACAGCAAGTGAGCGAGCAACTGAAGGCGCATTTTGCGGACAAGGTCTTCAACACCGTCATCCCGCGCAACATCCGGTTGGCTGAAGCCCCAAGCTATGGGCTGCCCGGTGTAGTGTTCGATCCTTCTGCCAAAGGCAGTCAGGCCTATGTCGAGTTCGCGCGCGAAATGGTGGCGCGCGCGCCCAGCCTGTAAATACTCGACCCCACCTAACCCGCCAGCACTGTTCCCATGACGTCCGCCTCTGTCACCAGCACGCCCACGGGACGTATCACCCCAGCGCAGGGCCTGTTGTGGCTGGGGGATGACCAAGACCCTGACGGCCAGACCTGGCAGGCCCGCTGGGCTGCCGAGCAGGGTGCCATGCCTGTGTTGCAGCACACTGGCTGGCAGCCCTTGCGTGGAGATTGGCTGGTGCAACTGGAGTCGGCGGTTCGCCAGCAACCCCATTGCCACTTGATGGCGCATGGCTTGGGCTGTGCGTTGGTGGCGGCTTGGGCGTCTTACTCGTCTTCGCTCGAGCGCGTACGGTCGGCGTTGCTGCTGGCCCCGTTTTGTCCGGACGCCTCAGATCCGACGGGGCGATACCGCTCCTGGCGTCCACTGACTCCCTTGCATTTGCCCTTTCCCGCCTGCGTGCTGGTCGACCCTCTGGGTCGAAGCAGCCAGGATCAACAGCATGATTTTGCTCACAACTTGGGAGCGCAAGTACTCACTGGCAAAGATAATTTGCCACATCTGCTGCGGCAGAACGGGTGGCAAGAAACCGCAGGTTTCAACAGCCGCTCGACAGGATCTGCCTCTGCTTGCTTTCTATAAATTTTTAAGATTACCCAAACACCCATGGTCACCAAAAAACCCAAAGGACTCGGTCGCGGTCTGGAAGCCTTGCTGGGCCCCAGCGTTGCATCAACCCCTGCCGACGTGCAGGACCCGGGTCGCCCCAGTGAACTGGCGTTGACTGAGCTGGTACCTGGCATGTACCAGCCGCGCACGCGCATGGATGAGGGGGCGCTGTACGAGCTCGCCGAAAGCATCCGGGCACAGGGCATCATGCAGCCAATTCTGGTTCGACGGTTGGTTGACGGTGAGCAGGCCGGTCACTACGAAATCATTGCCGGTGAGCGACGTTTTCGCGCCGCCAAAATCGCCGGTCTGGAGCGGGTACCGGTATTGGTGCGCGATGTGCCCAATGAGTCTGCAGCGGCCATGGCGCTGATCGAGAACATCCAGCGTGAAGATCTCAATCCGCTGGAAGAGGCGCAGGGGTTGCAACGGTTGATCCGCGAATTTGGCCTCACCCATGAACAAGCCGCCCAGGCGGTGGGGCGCTCACGCAGCGCCGCTTCCAACCTGTTGCGATTGCTGAACCTGGCAGAACCGGTTCAATCTTTGCTGATGGCGGGCGATCTCGAAATGGGCCATGCCCGCGCCTTGCTGGCCTTGGATCGGGCCGCCCAGATCACTGCGGCCCATCAGGTGGCTGCCAAAAACATGTCGGTCCGTGAAACCGAAAGCCTGGTCAAAAAATTGGGCGCGGAGTTTCAATTGGTGCCGCAAAAGCCCAAGAAGGAAAAGTCACGCGACCTGCGCCGGGTTGAAGAAGAGCTCTCGGACTTGTTCACCGCCGAGGTCGAGGTGCGGGTGAAAAAGCGCGTCAAACGCAACGGCCGGGTGGAGGAAATGGGCGAGGTGTCGATCCAGTTCGGCTCGCTCGATGAACTCAATGGCCTGATCGAGCGCTTGCGCGGAACATCCTGAGCCCATGTCAGCCACTTCCGCCGAGGCCCCTGTTGGGGCGCGGCGGAGCGTCGATCAGAGGGAGAAGATCTTCCCGGGGTTCATGATGTTTTTCGGATCAAGCGCGCGCTTGATGGTTCGCATCATCTCGACGGTGGCGGCGCCGGTCTCGTTGATGAGGAATTCCATTTTGTGCAAACCGATGCCGTGTTCACCGGTGCAAGTGCCTTCCAGGCGCAAGGCGCGCGCAACCAGTTGTTGATTCAAGGCTTCGGCTGCCTCGCGCTCGGCCGGCACCTCGGGGTCGATCAGGTAACCAAAGTGGAAGTTGCCGTCCCCCACATGACCCACCAGGAAATAGGGCACGCCGCTGGCATCGGCCTCGGCGACGGAGTCCAGCAATGCCTCGGCCAGACGGCTGATGGGCACGCAGGTGTCGGTGCTGATGACACGACACCCCGGGCGTGACTGCACCGCCGCGAAGTACGAGTTGTGACGGGCGGTCCACAGCCGCGTGCGCTCTTCGGGGGTGGAGGCCCATTCGAAATCCTGGCCGCCATGTTCACGGGCAATTTCCTGCACTGTCTCGGCCTGCTCCTTCACGCTGGCGGGTGAGCCGTGAAACTCCATCAGCAACAAGGGCTCTTCCCGCAGTGAGAGTTTGGAATAAGCGTTGACCATGCGCACACTGTTGTGGTCGATCAACTCGACCCGTGCAATTGGCACCCCAAGCTGAATCGTTTGGATGGTCGTGTGAACGGCCGCTTCCAGCGAGGGGAAGGAGCAGATGGCTGCCGATACCGCCTCGGGCAAGGGGTAAAGCTTGACGGTGATTTCGGTGATGACCCCCAGGGTGCCCTCGCTGCCGACAAACAGACGTGTGAGGTCGTAGCCCGCGCTGGATTTTTTGGCCCGTGTTCCGGTGCGGATGATTTCACCCGAGGCAGTCACCACCTCCAGCGCCAGCACGTTGTCGCGCATGGTGCCGTAGCGCACCGCATTTGTTCCGCTGGCGCGGGTGGCGCTCATGCCACCAATGGAGGCGTCGGCGCCCGGGTCGATGGGGAAAAACAAGCCGGTGCTTTTGATCTCTTCGTTGAGTTGCTTGCGCGTCACGCCGGGTTGCACGGTCACGGTGAGATCTTCGGCGTTGATCGACAGCACGCGGTTCATGCGCCCCAGGTCGATACTGATGCCGCCCTGCACCGCCAGCAAGTGGCCTTCCAGCGAAGAGCCGACGCCAAAAGGAATGACGGGCACCGCATGCTCATTGGCCAGCTTCACCACGGTGGCTACGTCCTGCGTGCTCTCGGCAAATACCACTGCCGCCGGTGGGGGCACGGCAAACGAGGACTCGTCCCGCCCATGCTGTTCACGAACCACCAGGGCGGTGGAGCAACGGTCGCCAAACAGGGCTTTGAGCTGTTGGATCAAGGCCTCGGGCACATCGCGCTGGGCGACCGCCGGAAACAGGTGGCTCATGGACGTGGGCGCATTCATGCGGAACTCCGGAATGGAAAAAACGGTACTTGCATTCTACGAAGCTCTGCTCAGGCACGCTTGTCCGCTTTGCGCCGACAATACGAGGCTTGATCTTGCAGGGGCTTTCTCCCCTGCGGAGCCATCGATCGATTCGACACGAAGGACACGCCATGGGAAACCGACTGACGCAAATTGCCACTCGCACCGGGGATGATGGCACCACTGGTCTGGGTGACAACCAGCGGGTGTCCAAAAGCAGTTTGCGGGTGCAGGCCATGGGCGACGTGGATGAGCTCAATTCACACATCGGTGTGCTGCTGTGTGAAGACATGCCAGAGGATGTGAGGGCCTTGTTGGTGGAGGTTCAACATCAGCTGTTCAACCTCGGGGGGGAGTTATCCATCCCTGGTTTTCAGCTGCTCAAGGCCGAGGCTGTGCTGGACCTGGATGAAGCCCTGGAGCGCTACAACCAGGCCTTGCCTAGGCTGCAGGAGTTCATCTTGCCGGCGGGTACGCGGGCAGCGTCGCAGGCCCATGTCTGCCGCACGGTGGCCAGGCGGGCTGAGCGTGCGGTGGTGGCGCTGGGCAATTCGGAATCCATTCACGACACACCACGCCAATACCTCAACCGCTTGAGCGATTTGATGTTTGTGCTGGCGCGTACCCTCAATCGCTGGCAAAACGGCGACGACGTGTATTGGAAAAGCGACCGGCTGAAACAGGGCGCTTGAGGCCATCGCTGAGAAGTCAGCGAGAAGTCGCTGTCACCGATTGGCCAGAATGGCCATGGTAATGCGCGAGGCGCAGGTCAACTCACCCGCCTCATTGCGCAAGTCGATTTGCCAGACATGGGTGCTGCGCCCGATGTGCAGCGGGCGCGTGATGCCGGTGACCCAGCCCTGGGTGGCCCCCTTGAGGTGGTTGGCATTGATGTCCAGGCCTACGGCGCGGAACCCTTGCGGACAGGCGAACTGGGCACCGCAAGACCCCAAGGTTTCGGCCAGCACCACACTCACGCCTCCGTGCAAGAGGCCGAAGGGTTGGCGCGTGCGGTGATCCACCGGGATGCGGGCCGTGATGAAATCATCGCCGACCTCTAAAAACTCGATGCCCAGAAATTCGGGGGCAGTTCCTTCGTGGAGTTGTGCCAGGATGTGCGGTGAAACGGGTTTTTTCCAGATGGTCATTCGGTGTTTTTAGCACACTTCGAAACGCAGACCGAGACCGGACTCATAATGCACCGGCATGAGCTCACTCACCGCCCTACCCACCACCCCACCGACGGCCCCCCAGCCTCCCTTCGTTCCCCAGATCCGCCTCTACCAAGAATGGCTAGAGCGCGAACGCGGCTTGCGTTTTGACACCTATCAGGATCTTTGGCAATGGTCGGTGACAGAGTTGGATGCCTTCTGGCAATCGATCTGGGATTATTTCGAGATCCAGTCCCCGACCCCGCACACCGCGGTGCTGGCGCGCAACACCATGCCCGGTGCCGTCTGGTTTCCCGGGGCCCAGGTCAACTATGTGCAACAGGTGTTTCGCCATGTCGAGCCCGCTCAGGCGGCCGGTTTTGCGGCCATCATAGGCAGCAACGAAAAGGGGCAGAGGCGCGAACTCTCCTGGCCCGAGTTGCGGCGTCGAGTGGCTGCGCTGGCGTTGCACCTGGAGTCTCAAGGCGTGGTGGCTGGGGATCGTGTGGCGGCCTACATGCCCAATGTTCCCGAGACCATGGTCGCCTTTCTGGCGGTGGTGAGTCTGGGTGCGGTCTGGAGTGTGTGTGCCCCCGACATGGGAACGAATGCGGTGCTCGATCGCATTCGTCAGATCTCGCCCAAAGTCCTGATTGCCTGTGACGGCGTGACCTATGGGGGGCGCGACCACAGCCGTGTGGCCGTGGTCGAAGAGCTGCGGGCGGCTCTTCCCAGCGTTGAGCATCTGGTGGTTTTTCGCAACCTGGAGGGGCAAGAGGACATCGCCGGTAGCGTGGACTTTGACACCATCACCCAGCAGCGCACGCCAGAGCAAGAGGCTTTTCAGCCGCGCTGGTTGCCTTTTGACCACCCGCTGTGGATTGTTTACTCGAGCGGGACAACCGGCCTGCCCAAGCCCATCGTCCATTCGCATGGCGGCACCTTGGTCAATGGAATAGCGCACAAAACCCTGCATTACGACGTGGCCACCAGCTACGAGCCGAACTCCTGGGGTGAGCGCTTTCTCTGGTACAGCTCCACGGGCTGGGTGATGTGGAATTCGCAGGTCAGCGGCTTGCTGGGAGGCACCACCTGTGTCATTTTCGATGGCAACCCCGGCGGCACCAAAGAGCGTCCCGACTGGTCCACGCTGTGGCGTTATGCCGAGCAAGAGCAGGTGACCTTCTTTGGTGGCGGAGCGGCTTTTTTCAGCAACTGCATGAAGGCCCAGGTGGATTTGAGCGCACTCCCTGGGCTGGCGCGTGTGCGCGCACTGGGCACCACGGGCTCTCCGCTGAGCGCCGAGGTGCAGGAATGGGGCACACATCAATTTCGCCAAATTTATGCCCAGGCCGAAGGTGTGCCCCGTGACGTCTGGTGGTGCAATATTTCAGGGGGAACCGATGCCGGCGCATTCGTGGGCGGACACCGCGAGCTCCCCATGGTCGCCGGGGAAATGCAATGCCGATTCCTGGGCGTGTCGGTAGAGGCTTGGAACGAGTCGGGCCAACCGGTGTTTGATGAGGTGGGCGAACTGGTGGTGACGCAGCCCTTGCCTTGCATGCCCCCCTACTTTTGGGGCGATGCCGACGGCCAGCGCTACCGCAGCAGCTACTACGACATGTATCCCCCCGGCATGGGTCGTCGACCAGGCGGTGGCGATGCCGACCCTGCCGCTGGGCCCGTGTGGCGACACGGTGATTGGTTGCGCATCACCCCCGAAGGTCGGTGCATCATTTATGGACGCAGTGACGCCACCATCAACCGTCATGGCTTGCGCATGGGCACCAGCGAGTTGTATCGGGCCGTCGAGGCCTTGCCGGAAGTGCTGGACTCGATGGTCGTTGACCTCGAGTACCTGGGCCGTGAGAGCTACATGCCGCTGTTTGTCGTGTTGCGTGAAGGTGTGGCGTTGGACGAGGCCTTGCGCGGGCGATTGCAGGAGGCCATCAAAACCGCGTTGAGCCCGCGGTTTATTCCGAATGATATTTTTCAGGTGGCCGAAATCCCCAGAACCTTGTCAGGTAAAAAACAGGAGTTGCCCATCAAAAAATTGCTACTGGGTCAACCGCTGGAGAAGGTGCTCAACCGCGATGCCATGGCCAACCCGGGTTGTCTCGAGTGGTATGTGGGTTTTGCCAGAGAGCGAGCCCTCAGCCACGGGGGCGCGTAGGGGGCAATGCCAACTAAAATGCCCGTCTACACTGACACTCATTCAATCACGCGGAGTACACCATGGCACATGCCACCTTTCAATGGGAAGACCCCTTCCTGCTGGACCAGCAACTGACCGAAGACGAGCGCATGGTGCGCGATGCTGCGCAGGCCTATTGCCAGGAGCGTTTGCAACCCCGGGTTCTGGAGGCATTCCGGCATGAAAAAACCGATCCGGCCATCTTCCGGGAAATGGGTGAGCTGGGGCTTCTCGGTCCCACCATTCCCACCGAGTACGGTGGCCCCGGCCTCAACTACGTGGCTTATGGGCTGATTGCCCGTGAAGTGGAACGGGTCGACTCGGGTTACCGCTCTATGATGAGCGTGCAATCCTCACTGGTCATGGTGCCGATCAACGAATTTGGCACCGAGGCTCAAAAGCAAAAATACCTGCCCAAGTTGGCCACCGGTGAGTGGATTGGCTGTTTCGGGCTGACCGAGCCCGACCACGGCTCCGACCCCGGCAGCATGGCTTCCCGCGCGCAAAAAGTGGACGGTGGTTACCGTCTCAAGGGCAACAAGATGTGGATTTCCAACAGCCCCATCGCCGATGTGTTTGTGGTGTGGGCCAAGGAAGTGTCCGAAGGCGGTCAGGTGGGCCCCATTCGCGGCTTCATCCTGGACAAGGGCATGAAGGGGTTGAGCGCGCCGGCGGTGCATGGCAAGGTTGGCCTGCGTGCCTCCATCACCGGTGAAATTGTGATGGACGGCGTCTTCGTGCCAGAAGAAAACGCCTTCCCCACCGTTCAGGGCCTGAAGGGCCCGTTCACCTGCCTGAACAGTGCCCGTTATGGCATTGCCTGGGGTGCCCTGGGCGCGGCCGAGTTTTGTTGGCATGCCGCACGCCAGTACACCCTGGACCGCAAACAGTTTGGCCGCCCTTTGGCAGCCAACCAGCTGATCCAGAAAAAACTGGCCGACATGCAAACCGAAATTGCGCTGGGCCTGCAAGGCTGCCTGCGTCTGGGACGCATGAAAGATGAAGGCACGGCGGCGGTCGAGACGACTTCCATTCTCAAGCGCAACTCTTGCGGCAAGTCGCTCGATATCGCACGCATGGCGCGCGACATGATGGGTGGCAACGGCATCAGCGACGAGTTCGGTGTGGCACGTCACCTGGTGAACCTGGAGGTGGTCAACACCTATGAGGGCACGCATGACATCCACGCCCTCATTCTGGGTCGTGCGCAGACGGGTATCGCGGCCTTCGCCAATTAAAACGCTCGACGCGACGGGTCCTGCATGGCTGCGCCCTGCCCTGGTCTGACACTGTGAATCACAAGCGAATCGTTGTTGGACTGAGCGGCGGCGTAGACTCGGCCGTCACCGCCTGGTTGCTCAAGCAGCAAGGCCATGAGGTGGTCGGCATCTTCATGAAAAATTGGGAAGATGACGATGACAGCGAGTATTGCTCGTCCAATGTTGACTTTGTCGACGCCGCTGCTGTGGCCGATGTGATTGGCATCGAGATCGAGCACGTCAACTTTGCCGCTGATTACAAGGACCGTGTCTTTGCCGAATTTTTGCGCGAGTACCAGGCCGGCCGCACACCCAATCCGGACGTGCTGTGCAATGCCGAGATCAAGTTCAAGGCCTTCCTCGACCACGCCATGCGCCTGGGGGCGGAGCAAATCGCCACCGGTCACTATGCGCGCGTGCGCCAGGACCCGGTCAGCGGCTTGCACCAATTGCTCAAGGGCTTGGATCCGTCCAAGGACCAAAGCTACTTTCTGCATCGGTTGACGCAATCGCAACTGTCGCGCAGCTGCTTTCCGGTGGGCGAGTTGCATAAATCGGACGTCAGACGCATTGCCGCCGAGATCGGACTGCCCAATGCACAGAAAAAAGACTCGACGGGCATTTGCTTCATTGGTGAGCGCCCCTTTCGCGAGTTTCTCAACCGCTACATTGTCAACACGCCAGGGCCGATCCAGGATGATCAAGGCCGCCGGGTGGGGCAGCACGTGGGCTTGAGCTTCTACACCCTGGGTCAGCGTCAGGGCTTGGGTATCGGTGGCCTCAAGACACCTGGCACGGCGCGGGGCGGTGGCGAGCATGCGCCGTGGTTTGTGGCCCGCAAGGACATGGCGAACAACACTTTGGTGGTGGTTCAAGGCCACGACCACCCCTGGTTGCTGTCCCATCGTGTGGTGGTGGCGGACACCAGCTGGGTGGCAGGAAACGCGCCGGCCGTGTCGAATGTCAGTGTCGGACCGGGCCTGGGTGCCAAGACCCGGTATCGACAAGCGGATGCCGCCTGCGACTATCAGTCGCTGGCGCCGGGACGCTTCGAGTTGCACTTCCCTCAGGCCCAATGGGCCGTCACGCCGGGGCAGTCGGCTGTTTTGTACAGCGGCGAGGTGTGCCTGGGTGGGGGCATCATCATGAGCGCCGATACCCTGGATGTTTGACCCATGCAGATAAACCGTCGCCAATGGCAGCGCCAAGCCCTGGCCTTGGCCTTGTTGCCCTGGTTGCATTCGCCGGTGCAGCCCCAGGATGTCTCGCGGCGCTGGAAAACACAACCGTTCGCCCTGGGGGTGGCCAGCGGATCGCCGCGTGCCGACGGCGTGGTTTTGTGGACACGTTTGTTGATCGATGAGGGGGATCGGCAATCGAACACCTCCGAGCCGGTGCTCGTGCGCTGGGAGTTGTTTGCCGATGAGGCGCTGCGACAACCGGTGCGTCAAGGCGAAGTCACGACCGATGCCTCCCGCGGGCACAGCGTCCATGTGCCCCTGCAGGGCCTGGAGCCTGGCCGCGAGTACTGGTACCGGTTCAACTGCGGTGACGCCACGAGCCGTGTGGGGCGAACCCGCACGGCGCCGGCGGTCGATGCCCCCGTGCAACGCTTGCGACTGGCGCTGGCGTCGTGTCAGCATTATGAGCAGGGCCAGTACATCGCGCATCGCGACATGGCAGAGCAGTCACTGGATCTGGTGCTGTTTGTGGGTGACTACATCTATGAAAGCTCCAACGCCCGTTACGCCATTCGTCAGCACAACGGTCCCGAACCGATGACGTTGGCGGCTTACCGCAGCCGCTACGAACAATACAAAAGCGACCCCTGGTTGCAAGCCTCGCACGCCGCCCATCCCTGGGTGCTGATGTGGGATGACCATGAAGTGGTCAACGATTACGCCAATGACCGTGACAACCGCTATTCGCCCCCAGAAGTCTTTCTGGCCCGCCGGGCAGCGGCCTACCAGGCCTATTTCGAGCACCAACCCCTGTGGCTGGGGCCAGATCCGGGCAGCCATCAACGCGCCTCCATGCGTTTGCATGATCGTCTGTCCTGGGGCACGCTAGCCGATCTCTGGACGCTGGACTGTCGCCAATACCGTGACTACCAGGCCTGCCCTGACCCCCTCAAAGGCGGGGCCCGGGTGGTCACTCACTGTCCTGAGCTGGATCAACCTGAGCGCAGCATACTGGGCCAGTCCCAAGAGCGCTGGTTGACCGAAGGCTTGCGCGACTCACGCTCGCGCTGGCGCTTGGTGGCGCAGTCCACTCAGATCAGCCCGACCTCGATTGCCACTCCACTGGGACGCACCACGTTCAACGATGCCTGGGATGGTTATCCCCAGGCCCGCCGGCGTTTGCTGGAAACCTTTGCCGATTTGCCCGAGCGCAATGTGGTTACTTTGGGTGGCGACGTCCATATGAATGTGGCGGCGAAGTTGCGGGCGTCACCCAATGACGAATCATCGCCTGTGATTGCCAGTGAGTTTGTGACCACTTCTGTCACCTCTCGGGGTTTGAGCGAGAACATTCTCGGGATGGTGCGCAGCAGCAATCCGGATCTGGTGCATGCGCGGTCGGATGAGCGCGGATACACCCTCATCGATGTGCAGCCAGAAGTGTTGCGGACTGAGTTTCGCACGACGGCCCACCCGGCAGGCAGTCAGGACAAGCTCAGCGTGCAAGCGGCCTATCAGGTGTTGATGGGGCGGCCCGGGCCTATCCCCGCATGAGGGCACTCGGGCTAGCTAGGGGGTAGGTGCCATGGGCTCTACCATGGGCTCTATTGGCGCGGTGGCGCCATGCGTGCAGCTCTCGCCACCGAGTCGCGCAACCACGCCAAAGCCGCTGTTTGGGGTCGATGCCGTGACCACAGCATGTCCACATGAACCACCGGTGCGTCAAACGGCAGCTCACGCCACTGCAAGGCATCCTCCATGCCGGTCACGCGAATGAAATGGCGAGGCAACACGGTGAGCATGTTGGACTGCGTCACCACTCGCCCGGCCGTTGCGAACTGATTGACCGTCATCACCACCCGGCGCTGTCGTCCCAGCGAAGCCAAGGCTTCGTCAATAAAACCATAGGGGCGCCCTGAAAAGCTCACCAGCAAATGGCGAGCTGCGCAAAAGACCTCGAGCGTCAGAGGAACAGAGCCCACAGGGTGATCGCGGCGCATGACGCAGACATATTTCCCGTCGAACAAACGCAAGTGATCGAAGTCGACGGCATCACCGCTTTGGGCCCTGGCGGTCAAGTCTGCCAGCACGGCTGGAAAGTAGCCCACCGCCAAATCAGCGGATTCCTGTGACAGCAGCCGACGGGGATCACGTGTGGTCAGCGGCACCACCCGCAACGAGACGCCGGGCGCTTCCTGCTCCAGCAGGGAAGACAGGCCTGGCATGAGCTCGGCTGCAGTGGCATCCGCCATGGCAATCACGAAGGTGGAGGTGTCGGTGGCCGCGTGAAACGCGCCGGGCGCCAGGGTGTGTTCCAGCTGCTGCAACGCGGTCCTCACCACGGGCCACAGGGTTTCTGCCCTGGGGGTGGGCTCCAGCCGGCCGCCCACACGTCGCAACAGTTCGTCCCCCAGCGTTTCGCGCAATCGACGCACGGCGTTACTGACCGCGGGCTGAGTGAGTGACAGGCGATCAGCGGCCCGAGTCAAGCTGCGTTCAGTCATCACCACGTCAAAGACCCGCAGCAAGTTGAGGTCCAGCGTTCTGAAATTGAGGTGTTTCACTTCGACCATAAATTTCGTGAATGATAGACATCAATAAACTAAATTGGAATAACACTGGTAAAAACCCTATCATTCAACCCATCACGCTTTCACAGCGTCTCATTCATCACAGGAAAACACCATGACCAGCTTTGTCCATACCGAATACCCCGCGAAGCATCCCGGCGTCGACCGTGCCGAGCATGTGATTGAGTCTTTGGCCCGTGCTACTGCTCCCTTTGAAGGGGCTCGAGGCGTTGCCAGCCTGCTTTTGGCGGCATTGGTGGCCGCTTTGCTGGTGGTGGCCAATGAGGTGATCGAGACCTGGAGCGATGGCCATTTGCTGGCTGCCTGGATCAGCCTGTGGCTGGTGGCTTTTGCCGCCCTGGCGTTGTTGGCCCATCCCGTGCGTCTTGTCGCTGTGCGGACCCCGACCGCTCTGCGTCGCTGGGTGGCTGCACGTCGCCAGGCGGCGCAAGATGCCCAGATGTGGGCCTGCGCGCAACGCGACCCGCGTCTGATGGCGGATCTGCAACGCGCTTTGGATCAAGCGCGCTGATAGGGCGCACGCAGGCACGCTTTTTATACAGAAGCGTTGGTTCCTGATGGCATGAAAAAACCCAGGGCGGCCTTGTGGCCAGCACCCTGGGTTTTCTTTTGAGGGGCTGACTTATGCCGCCAGTCGCTTTTCCAAATCGGCCTTGGCATCGGCCAATTCTTGCGGCAGATGGTGGCGCAACTGCTCAAAGAGTTCAGTGTGCAGTTTGAGCTCGGCTTGCCAGGCGGCCTTGTCAATGCTGGTGACCTGGGCGAACTGTTCTTCGTTGAAGCTCAGGCCCGTCCAGTTCAGTTCCTGGTACTCGGGGCTGATGCCGAAGATGTGGTCCTTGCCGCGCGCTGATCCTTCAATACGGTCGATCATCCACTTGAGCACACGCATGTTCTCGCCGTAACCCGGCCAAACGAACTTGCCATCCTCGCCCTTGCGGAACCAATTGGTGGTGTAGATGCGTGGCAGTTGGGCACCCATGGCCTGGAGCTTTTTGCCCAGATCGAGCCAATGCTGGAAATAGTCACTCATGTTGTAACCCGTGAAGGGCAACATGGCGAAGGGGTCGCGACGCACCACACCTTGCGCGCCCGTGGCGGCAGCCGTGGTTTCCGAGCCCATGGTGGATGCCATGTACACCCCTTCGACCCAGTTGCGGGCTTCGGTGACGAGCGGCACCGTGGTGGAGCGGCGGCCACCAAAAATGAAGGCATCGATGGCCACCCCTTTGGGGTCGTCCCAGGCGCTGTCCAGGGCTGGGTTGTTGATGGCTGCGACGGTGAAGCGCGCGTTCGGATGCGCGGCCTTGGCGCCCGTTTCCTTGGCGATCTCAGGGGTCCAGTCCTTGCCTTGCCAGTCAATGCAATGCGCGGGGGGGGTACCCATGCCTTCCCACCACACATCGCCGTCATCGGTCAGCGCCACGTTGGTGAAGATCACACCACGGTTCAGGCTGGCCATGCAATTCGGGTTGGTCAAGGTATTGGTGCCGGGAGCGACACCGAAGTAGCCGGCCTCCGGGTTGATGGCGTACAGACGACCATCGGCACCGGGTTTGATCCAGGCGATATCGTCTCCGATGGTGGTGACCTTCCAGCCGTCGAAGCCAGCGGGAGGAATCAGCATGGCAAAGTTGGTCTTGCCGCAGGCGCTGGGAAAGGCCGCCGCCACGTGATACTTCTTGCCCTGCGGGTTGGTCACCCCCAGAATCAGCATGTGCTCAGCCAACCATCCCTGATCGCGACCCATGTTGGACGCAATGCGCAGGGCAAAACACTTTTTACCCAACAAGGCATTGCCACCGTAGCCAGAGCCGTAAGACCAGATCTCGCGGGTTTCGGGGTAATGGACGATGTACTTGGTTTTGTTGCACGGCCAGACCACGTCTTTTTGACCCGGCTGCAAAGGAGCGCCGACGGTGTGCACGCAGGGAACGAATTCGCCGTCGCTGCCCAGGATGTCGAACACCGCTTTGCCCATGCGGGTCATGATCTTCATATTGACGGCCACATAAGGGCTGTCCGACAGCTCGATACCGATGTGCGCAATCGGGCTGCCCAGCGGACCCATGGAGAACGGCACGACGTACAGGGTGCGGCCCTTCATGCAACCGTCAAACAGCGGGTGCAGGGTGGCGCGCATCTCGGCCGGGGCGATCCAGTTGTTGGTGGGACCGGCATCTTCCTGGCGCTCGGAGCAAATGTAGGTCCGGTCTTCGACGCGGGCCACATCACTGGGGTCAGAGCACGCGAGGTAAGAGTCGGGGCGTTTGACGGGGTCGAGCTTCTTGAAGGTGCCTGCGTCCACCAGTTGCTGACACAGGCGGTTGTACTCTTCCTCGCTGCCGTCGCACCAATAGACCGCAGACGGCTTGCAAAGCGCCACCATATCGGCGACCCAGGCAATCAGGCGTGCGTGTTTGACGTGGGCGGGGACATTCAGTTCCAGGCCCTGCATGGCGGGTGCGTTCATCGAAACTCCTCATCAAATGGATTGAGGTCAGCTCCCTGAACAGGCTTGCTGTGGGCACCCAGCCCAGCACACGTTCCGGAAACTGACCTCAACCAACTTCGTCCGAAGTCTGGATAAAACGGGCCCCGAACAGGCCCAGACGCGGGTGACGATTTTATGAAGAGAGGTGAAATTTTGCTCAAACAGGATATGCAAAACTTGCATAATTTAATGAATATAGACCGAAGGCACTCTTTTTGGGAATAAAAAAACACCGCTATGCGGTGTTTTGCGCCGAGGCCTGTCTTGCTCAGGACATGAAAACCGCGATAAAGGCCAACAGGAAAATCAGCACGCCGCCTGCGACGGGCAAGACAATGGGCATCAACGGGACGATGGACTCCACCACGTCGGTGGACTCGTTGTGTGCGGGGGTGGAATGGTTCGACATGGTTTTTACCTCTGAGTCAATATTCGTATTTTAACCATGACTCATGCGGCTGACGACACAACCCGCAGCACCTCTGCCCCATACGCCTGGCGTTTTTGTTGGCCGATCCCGCTGATGTCCAGCAATTCAGCCTCGGTCGAGGGACACGCCAAGGCGATGGCCTGCAGGGTTGCATCATGAAAAATCACGTAGGCCGGCAAATTGTGTGAACGGGCCACCTCGCCACGCCAGGCCTTCAAGGCGTCGTAACGGGCCTGGGCTGGACCTGGCAGCGAGGGAAGGGATGCTGCCCCCCGTCGTCCTCGCGACGGGTTTGCGGAAGCTGTCGCTGCGCTGGGTACCCGCAACAAAATAGGTACGAGGCCTTTGAGCACCCGCCTCGAACTCTCCGTCAGCTGCAGGGTTTGAAAGGCCTCGGTGTCAACGGCGAGTGCACCCAATGCCAACAACTGGCGCAAGACGCCACGCAGCTGTTGCTCCGAGTAGGTCCGGCCCAGCCCAAAGGTGCTGAGTGACTCATGCCCGTATTGCCGCACCTTGTCGCTGGCTTTGCCGCGCACGATGTCCATGATGTGCCCGGCGCCAAAACCAAAGCCCGAATGCTGTTGCACCCGGTATACCGTCGAGAGCAGTTTGAGGGCGGCATCGGTGCCGTTCCAGACGGTTGCTGGCGTGAGGCAGTTGTCGCAATTCATGCATCGCCAGCGGGCGGGCGAGGGGCTGTCTTGTGCAAGAGCGGCATCATCCAGGGTGGCGCCCGGTGGCGGATCGGACTCGCCAAAATAGCCCAGCAAGAGCTCGCGTCGGCAATGGATGGACTCGGCCAGCGCCAGCAAGGCCTCGAGCTTGCCGCGCATGACTTGACGAAATTCTTCCGAGGCTGGGCTTTCGTCAATCATCCGCCGCTGCAAAACCACGTCTTGCAGCCCGTAGCACATCCAGGCATTGGCGGGCAAACCGTCACGACCTGCCCGGCCGGTCTCTTGGTAATAGCCCTCGATGTTTTTAGGCATGTCCAGATGGGCCACAAAGCGCACATCGGGCTTGTCGATACCCATGCCAAATGCGATGGTGGCCACCATGATCAGCCCCTCCTCGCGCAGGAAGCGGTCCTGGTGCTTTTGACGCAACTCGGTGTCCAGACCTGCGTGATAGGGCAATGCCGGGAAGCCCTCTTCGCTCAGTCGTTGCGCCACCTCCTCGACACGTTTGCGCGACTGGCAATAAACGATCCCGCTGTCACCGATGGCGTTGGCACCCGTGCCGGTGTGCTCTTGGCGGATGAAGCGAATCAATTGCTGCAGCGGGTCCTTTTTCTCGACGATGGTGTAGCGCAGATTGGGTCGGTCGAAACTGCTGACAAACAGTCGGGCATCCTGGAGTTGCAACCGCTCGATGATGTCGGCGCGCGTCAGCGCGTCGGCCGTGGCCGTGAGGGCCAGGCGGGGAACCGACGGGTAACGCTCATGCAGCACCGTGAGGGCCCGGTACTCTGGCCGGAAGTCGTGGCCCCATTGGCTCACGCAATGCGCCTCGTCGATGGCAAAAAGGCTCAGACAGCCGCGCGCCTGCAGGCTGTCGAGCAATGCCAGAAAACGAGGGGTGTTGACCCGCTCGGGTGCGGCATACAGCAGGGTGAACTCGGCCCGGCGCAAACGCTGCTCCACGTCGTAGGCCGCTTCACCGCTGAGGCTGGAGTTGAGAAAGGCGGCTTCAACGCCGGCCTCATGCAGTGCACCCACCTGGTCGTGCATCAAGGCAATGAGCGGAGAGATGACCAGGGTGATTCCGTGCCCCGCCCGTTGCCTGGCAATGGCAGGGATTTGATAGCACAAGGACTTTCCGCCTCCGGTGGGCATGAGCACCAGGGAATCGCCTCCTTGGATGGTGTGATCGATGATGTCGGCTTGGGGCCCTCGCAAGGCCTGGAAGCCGAACACCTCGCGCAAAATCGAAACAGCCTCAGACATGGCTCAGTGCATGCCGTGCGTGGCCATCAAACTCCCACACTCACATCTGCTCCCAGGGCAGTTGTTCGAAGCGCCAGCCATTCAGGGTGGAGCGGTGGAACTGTGCATCCAGGTCCCCCTCGAAGCCGTGCAACACGTTCACCACATCCGAAAACCCCGCCGCTTCGAGCGCCCGGGCAGCGTCGAGCGAGCGCTGCCCGCTGCGGCACAGCAGGATGACTGTGGTCTCTTTGCTGGCCGTGTGGTCTTGGACTTGGGTGCAAAAGCTGTCGGCGTCTGGGGTGAATTCGGGGTATTCGTACCAGGGAATGTTGATGGCCCCAGGGGGGCGACCGACATAGAGTGATTCGATTTCCATGCGGATATCAATCAGCACGGCGTCGGGTTGGGACTGCATAAGGGCCCAGGTTTCTCGCGGAAGCAGGTGGCGCATAAGACCCTATTGTCTATCTTCTTACAATTCCCCCATGAAGGAAGACTACACAAGAGCCGCCCAATTGCCCCATTTGCTTCAGCAACGCATTGCGGTGCTGGATGGCGCCATGGGGACCATGATCCAGCGACTGCGCTTGAGCGAGGCGCATTACCGAGGCGACCGCTTTGCCGACTTCCACCGAGACGTCAAAGGCAACAACGAATTGCTCAGCCTGACCCGACCCGATGTGATCCGAGACATCCACGAGGGTTATCTGGCGGCCGGGGCGGATCTGATCGAGACCAATACGTTCGGGGCGACCACCGTGGCCCAGGCCGACTACGACATGGCCGAGCTGGCCGACGAGATGAATCTGGCCTCAGCCCGATTGGCGCGCGCGGCCTGTGACCGCTTCAGCACCCCTGAAAAACCCCGATTTGCGGTGGGTGCGCTGGGCCCGACACCTCGCACCGCCAGCATCAGCCCCGATGTGAACGATCCGGGCGCGCGCAACATCGACTTTGAAACCCTGCGTGCGGCCTACCATGCCCAGGTGCTGGCCCTCATCAACGGTGGCGTGGATGTGTTGCTGGTGGAAACCATCTTCGACACACTCAACGCCAAGGCCGCCTTGTTTGCCATCGATGAAGTCTTTGAGCAAACCGGCGAGCGACTGCCCCTGATCATCAGCGGCACGGTGACAGATGCTTCGGGCCGCATTCTGAGCGGGCAGACGGTGACGGCTTTTTGGCACAGTGTGCGCCATGCCCGCCCACTCGCCGTCGGGCTCAACTGTGCCTTGGGCGCGGCACTCATGCGCCCCTACATCCAAGAGCTGGCGCGTGTGGCGCAAGACACGTTCATCAGCTGCTACCCCAATGCGGGCTTGCCCAACCCGATGAGCGAGACGGGCTTTGACGAGACACCCGACGTCACCAGCCGCCTGCTGCATGAGTTTGCCGCCGAGGGCTTGGTCAACATCGTCGGCGGCTGCTGCGGAACCACGCCCGAGCACATTGCCGCTATCGGTGGTGCGGTGGCCCCCTTGGGACCACGGCGTCTCGACGTAAAATATTGAATTCCAAGGAGCGTTGCAGCCTGCCAGCCTGGCAGGTCAGGCTTGGAATGTGTTTTTGCAACGACGCTCACCTGTTTATCCGATTTCAGGTGAGACCATGACCCCCCATTTGCCCCCGCCCATGAAACTGTCCGGCCTGGAGCCGGTTTCCATTGGGGAAGGCACGCTTTTCGTCAACATCGGCGAGCGCACCAACGTCACCGGCTCCAAGGCCTTTGCCCGCATGATCCTCAACGGCGATTTCGAGCAGGCGTTGGCGGTGGCGCGTCAGCAGGTTGAAAACGGCGCCCAGATCATCGACGTCAACATGGACGAGGCCATGCTGGACAGCCAGGCCGCCATGGTTCGTTTTCTCAACCTCATGGCGTCCGAGCCGGACATCGCGCGTGTGCCGATCATGATCGACAGCTCCAAATGGAGTGTGATCGAAGCGGGGCTGCGTTGCGTGCAGGGCAAAGGCATCGTCAATTCCATCTCGATGAAAGAAGGCGTGGACGAGTTCAAGCGTCAGGCTCGACTGGTGCGGCGCTATGGCGCGGCAGCGGTGGTGATGGCATTTGACGAACAGGGGCAAGCCGACACCTATGCCCGCAAGATTGAAATCTGCGAGCGCGCCTACCGTCTGTTGGTGGACGAAGTGGGCTTTCCGCCAGAAGACATCATCTTCGATCCCAATATTTTTGCCATTGCAACCGGCATTGAAGAGCACAACAACTACGCGGTTGACTTCATTGATGCCACGCGCTGGATCAAGCAACATCTGCCCGGCGCCAAGGTGTCGGGGGGCGTGTCCAATGTCAGCTTTTCATTTCGCGGCAACGACCCGGTGCGCGAGGCGATCCACACCGTCTTTTTGTACCACGCCATCCAGGCGGGTTTGGACATGGGCATTGTCAATGCCGGCATGGTGGGTGTGTATGACGAGGTCGAACCGACCCTGCGCGAGCGCGTCGAGGATGTGGTGCTCAACCGCCGCCCGGACGCTGCCGAGCGCTTGATTGCCATTGCCGAATCGGCCAAAGGCGCCGCCCGAGACGAAACGCAGCAAAACGCTTGGCGTGGCCAGGCCGACCACCCTGTGCCGGTGGCGCAGCGTTTGAGCCATGCGCTGGTGCACGGCATCACCGACTTCATCACGCAAGACACCGAAGAAGCGTATCGAGAGGTGCTGGCCAAAGGCGGTCGGCCGCTGCATGTGATCGAAGGCCCCCTGATGGACGGCATGAACATCGTCGGTGACCTGTTCGGTCAAGGCAAGATGTTCTTGCCCCAGGTGGTCAAGAGCGCGCGGGTGATGAAACAGGCGGTGGCCCACCTCATTCCCTATATTGAAGAGGAAAAGCGCCAGCAACAGGCCGCCGGTGAAGAGGTGCGCAGCAAGGGCAAGATCGTCATCGCGACCGTCAAGGGCGATGTGCATGACATCGGTAAAAACATCGTCACCGTGGTGCTGCAATGCAACAACTTCGATGTCGTCAACATGGGTGTGATGGTGCCTTGTCACGACATCCTGGCGCGTGCCAAGGTGGAAGGGGCGGACATCATCGGTTTGTCCGGACTGATCACCCCCAGTCTGGAGGAGATGCAGGTGGTCGCCGCAGAAATGCAAAAGGACGAGCACTTCCGTGTGAAAAAAATACCGCTCCTGATTGGGGGCGCCACCACCAGCCGGGTCCACACCGCAGTCAAGATTGCGCCTCACTATGAAGGCCCGGTGGTGTATGTCCCCGATGCCTCGCGCAGCGTCAGCGTGGCCCAGGGCTTGTTGTCCGAGCAGGCCGCGCAGTACATCGCCGACATCCGCGCCGACTACGAACGCGTGCGCGAACTGCACGCGCAGAAAAAACAAGTGCCTTTGGTGTCACTGGCCCGGGCGCGTGCCAATGCGGCTCGCATCGACTGGGCCGGCTATGCACCGGTGGCGCCCAAGTTCCTTGGGCGTCGGGTGTTTCGCAATTTCGACCTGGCGGAGTTGGAGCGCTACATCGACTGGGGGCCTTTTTTCCAGACCTGGGATCTGGCTGGCCCCTACCCGGCCATCTTGCAAGACGAAGTGGTCGGTGCCGAAGCGGTGCGCGTCCTGAGCGACGGGCATCGCATGCTGCGCCGACTGATCGAAGGGCGCTGGCTGACTGCCCACGCGGTTGTTGGGCTGTATCCGGCCAACCGTGTGGGCGACGACATCGTGCTGTGGCGCGACGAAGACCGCGCGGAACCCCTGCTCATCTGGCGCGGGTTGCGGCAACAGACCGAGAAGCCAGGCAATAACCCCAACCGCTGCCTGTCGGACTTTGTGGCGCCTGAGGGGCAGCGGGACTACGTCGGCATGTTTGCGGTCACCGCGGGCCTGGGTGTCGAGGCCAAAGAGCGCTATTTCATGGACGACCATGATGACTACAGCGCCATCATGCTCAAGGCCTTGGCCGATCGCCTGGCCGAAGCCTTTGCCGAGTGCATGCATGAGCGTGTGCGCAAAGACCTGTGGGGCTACGCGCCGCATGAGCAATTGGATAACGCAGCGCTGATTGCCGAGGCGTACCAGGGCATCCGTCCGGCCCCGGGCTACCCGGCCTGCCCAGACCACAGTGTCAAGCGCCAGATGTTTGATGTGCTGCAGTGTTCGGACATCGACATGCACCTCACCGAAAGCCTGGCGATGACGCCTGCCGCCAGCGTGAGCGGTTTCTACATCGGCCACCCTGAGAGCCGCTATTTCAACGTGGGCCGCATTGGTGAAGACCAGGTGCAGGACCTGGCCCAGCGTCAGGGCACGACGGTGCAAGATCTGCAGCGGATGCTCGCTCCCAACCTGTGAGGTCAGGCCCCATCGGGGTTGGCCATCAACAGCCACCCCCCTGGTCACGGTACTGCAAGGCCTCTGCAATGTGGGCTTCTTCCAGCGAATCGCTGTCATCCAGGTCGGCGATGGTGCGGGCGACTCGCAACGCACGGTGAGTGTTGCGGGCAGACCAACTCCATCGTGTCGCCGCCTTGCGCAGACATTGCAGCGCGCGTTCACTCATGGCCAGCCGATCCAAATGCTTGACGGGCAAGGCGTGGTTGCTGCAGCCTTGGCGCTCGATGGCCCGCTGACGGGCTTGCAGGCAGCGGGTCTGGACGGTGGCGCTGGATTCGCCTGGCGAGGCTTGCAGTAACGCATCGGCGGTTTGCCAAGCCACCTCCACCCGCAGGTCGATGCGGTCCAGCAAGGGTCCGCTGAGCCGCAACTGGTAACGTGCGATCTGATCTGGGGTGCATCGACACAGACGATGGGTGGCCCCCAGGTAGCCGCAGGGACAGGGGTTCATGGCCGCAATCAGCTGAAACCGGGCCGGAAATTCGGCTTGTCGACCGGCGCGCGAAATGGTGATCGTGCCGGTCTCCAGCGGCTCGCGCAGCGCCTCCAGAGCCGAGCGGGGGAACTCGGGCAACTCATCCAAAAAAAGAACGCCCTGATGGGCCAGCGATATCTCACCAGGTCGGGGAGGAACGCCACCGCCCACCAGGGCTGCCGCTGTGGCGGTGTGGTGCGGGCTGCGCGTTTGTCGACGGCCCCAGCGCTGAATGTCAAAGTGTCCTGCCAGGCTCAAGATGGCAGCGCTTTGTAAGGCCTCATCCATCTGAAGTGGCGGCAGCAAGCTGGCAAAACGCTGTGCCAACATGGACTTTCCAGTGCCGGGTGGGCCCACCATCAGCAAACTATGCCCCCCGGCAGCGGCGATTTCCAGGGCCCGCCGGGGGCCCGCCTGACCGCGCACGTCCGCCAAATCCAAACTCGCGGGCGTCGTGGGCAGCACGGGTGACGCTTGCAGCCGACACCAGCCCTCACCGCTGTCACAGGACTGGCCATCGGGTGGGAATTGCTGTGCCACCGCCCGCAAATGGGTGGCCCGAAAAACGCTCAGACCGGGCACCAAGGCGGCTTCCTCGGCGCTTTGCGCGGGCAGCACCAATCGGCTCAAGTCACTGGAGCGTTGCAAGGCCAGGCCCAGGGCCAATGCGCCGCGGACGGCGCGCAAGTCCCCCGCCAGCGACAGCTCACCGGCCCATCGATAGCCCTGCAAACGTTCCCCATCGATTTGTCCGCTGGCCGCCAATATTCCCAAGGCCATGGGGAGATCAAACCGACCCGAGTCTTTGGGAAGATCTGCGGGTGCCAGGTTGACGGTGATGCGCTGATTGGTGGGAAATTGCAAGCCGGCATGCAAGATGGCGCACCGCACCCGTTCGCGCGCTTCCTTGACCTCTGTATCGGCCAGACCGACCAGCGTGAAGCTGGGCAAACCATTGGCCAAATGGACCTCTACGGTGACGTCTACCAGGTTCAGCCCCAGCAATGCGCAACTCTTGATCGATGAAAACCCCATAGCACACCTTTCTGGTGCGCCAAAAGGATCACAATGCACGAGCGGGGTAGCCGCGCACCGATCTGGTGCAACCAGGCCGCCCATTCTGGTCAATCCACCGCCATTTGGCGACAGTTTGGCGCGCCGAAATGCCTAGCGTGCCTTGGCATGAAACCTGCGAATGCCATCCATATCTTTTTTTACTTTGGAGTTCACTCATGAAAAAAATTCAATCCCTTGCATTCAGTCTCATGCTGGCCACTGGCGTCGTCTCTGCCCAGACGGCAGCGCCTGCAGCCGCCACGCCGGAGTGGACGGTGACAGGCAACGCCTCCTTGAACTCGGACTATCGTTTCCGCGGTTTCACCCAGACGAACTATGGTGCGGCCCTGCAAGGCGGCATTGACATCGCTCACAGCTCGGGCTTTTATGTTGGCAACTGGAACTCGAACGTTGCTCAGGACCTCTACAACGGGGCATCCCTTGAGATGGATTTCTACGGCGGATTCAAAGGTGAACTGACCCCTGGACTGGGGTATGACGTGGGTGCCATCTATTACTACTACCCGCAAACGGGCGTGGATCGTACCGGTGGCCTAGCGAACAAAAAAATCAGTAACCAAGAGGTGTACTTTGGCTTGAGCTATGGCCCCTTGTCTGCCAAGCTGTATTACGCCACCGGTGACTACTTCAAAGCGGCTGATCTCGTGGGTGCAGCCAACTCCACCAAAGGCACCACCTATCTGGACTTGTCTTACACCCAGGAAATCAACGGCGTGATCTTGGGTGCTCATTACGGTTTGTTGAGCGTGAAAAACTATGACCAAGCTCAATTCGTCATGAGCAGTGATATCGGCAACGGTGTGCCTTTGAATAAGTCGGTCGGCGACTACAAACTCAGCATCGGCAAAGACATTGGTGCTGGCTACATCCTGACCGGTGCCTATGTCGGGACGACCAAAAAAGGCTACTTTGCGACCGACCTGGGCGCAGCAACTGCTGCCGGCAAGTCCAGTGTGGTGTTGAGCCTGGCCAAGACCTTCTGATCTTTTCAATAAAAGGGGAGCCCTCATGAAACTCATCACGGCCATCATCAAACCCTTCAAGCTCGACGAGGTGCGCGAAGCCCTCTCGGGCATCGGGGTCCAGGGGATCACTGTCACCGAGGTCAAAGGCTTTGGGCGCCAAAAAGGCCACACCGAGCTTTACCGCGGTGCTGAATACGTGGTTGATTTTTTGCCCAAAGTGAAGATCGAAGCGGCTGTGGCCGACGACATGGTGGATCGCACCATCGAAACCATCGAAGGCGCCGCGCGCACCGGAAAAATCGGTGACGGCAAGATTTTTGTTTACGACCTGCAGCAGGTGGTGCGTATTCGCACCGGTGAAACCGGACGAGAGGCTCTTTGAGCCCGCCATCCTTTTCCACGACTTGCTGACACGAAAGAGTTCATCATGAAAAAGTTGTTTGCTTCCTTCTTGCTGGGCATGAGCCTTTTGCTGGGCACATCGACCCTGTGGGCTCAAACGCCTGCGCCTGCAGCCACTGCGGCTGCGACGGCTGCCGCCCCGGCGGCAGACGCCCCAGCCGCAGCGGCTCCTGCCGCTGAAGCCGCGGCCCCTGCACCTGTTCCCAACAAGGGCGACACCGCCTGGATGATTGTGGCTACTGTGCTCGTCATTCTCATGACCCTGCCCGGTCTGGCCTTGTTCTACGGCGGCCTGGTCCGCAGCAAGAACATGTTGTCGGTGCTCATGCAGGTCTTTGTGGTGTCGGCGCTGATCTATGTGTTGTGGGTGCTGTATGGCTACAGTGCGGCGTTCACGGCCGGAAACCCCTTCATCGGCTCGCTCGACAAGCTGTTCTTCAAGGGTATCACCCCCGACAGCGTGGCGGCCACCTTCAGCAAGGGCGTCGTCATACCCGAGCTGACCTTCGCGGCCTTCCAGGCTACCTTTGCGGCTATCACCGCCACCCTGATCGTGGGTGCGTTTGCTGAACGGGCACGCTTCTCGGCGGTGGTGCTGTTCTGCGCCCTGTGGTTCACCTTCAGCTACCTGCCCATTGCGCACATGGTGTGGTATTGGGATGGTCCGGACGCCATCACCGACGCCGCCTCGCTGGACAAAGTCACCGCTGCGGCCGGCTGGCTCTGGGCCAAGGGCGCACTGGACTTCGCCGGCGGTACGGTGGTGCACATCAACGCCGCTGTGGCGGGTTTGGTAGGTGCCTTTGTGATTGGTAAGCGGATCGGGTTTGGTCGCGAGTCGATGGCTCCGCACAACCTGACGCTGACCATGGTGGGTGCTGCTTTGCTGTGGGTGGGTTGGTTCGGTTTCAACGCCGGCTCCAACCTGGAAGCCAACGGCGTGGCAGGGTTGGCCTTCATCAACACCCTGGTGGCCACTGCGGCAGCGACCCTGGCCTGGATCGCGGGAGAAGCGCTGACCAAGGGTAAAGCTTCCATGCTGGGCGCCGCTTCTGGAGCAGTCGCCGGATTGGTGGCGATCACTCCGGCTTGCGGTTTCGTCGGCCCCATGGGTGCCATCGTGATCGGGCTGCTGGCGGGCTTCCTGTGCCTGTGGGGCGTGTCGGGTCTGAAGCGACTGCTGGGTGCGGACGACTCGCTGGACGTGTTTGGTGTGCACGGCGTGGGTGGCATTGTGGGCGCCTTGCTGACCGGTGTGTTTGCCGCGCCGTCCCTGGGCGGAACCGGTGTGTACGACTACGTGGCCAACGCTGTGAACCCCGAGTACTCGATTGCCGGACAGGTTTGGATTCAGTTCCAGGCTGTCATCACCACCGTGGTGTGGTCGGCAGTGGTCTCCTTCGTGGCCTACAAGCTGGTCGACATGCTGCTGGGTTTGCGGGTCAGTGAGGAAGAAGAGCGCGAGGGTCTGGACATCAGCTCTCACGGCGAATCTGCCTACAACCGCTGATCATCCCTTTTCGGTTTTCTCCTTGGATTTGGACCCACCGGGCTCGCGCCCCGTGGGTCTTTTTTCATGGGGTTTGCCGTGTCACGCTGCTTCGGCGGAGAATGGTGACCATGATCAGGGGGTGTGAATGAGCTCGTTGCTATTGCGCAGGGGTGACCTGCGGTGTGAGTTACGTCCGGATTTGGGCGGGAGTATGGCGGGCCTGTGGCTGGGCGATGTGCCTGTGTTGCGTTCCACGCCGGCGGACCAACTCAAGGCCGCGCGCCAGTCGGGCAGTTTTCCCCTGGTGCCGTTTTCTAACCGCATTGCCCAGGCGCGGTTGCATTGGCAAGGCACCAGCCATCCTCTGGTGCGCAACAACGGGGATGAACCGCATGCCATCCATGGGGTGGGCTGGCAGCGGGCGTGGCAGGTGCTGGAACACGATGAGAGCTCGGCTTTTCTCAGCTATGAGCATCGCGCAGACAGCGCTTGGCCGTTTGCCTTTGATGCTTCGCAAGTCATCCAGCTGAGCAACAACAGCTTGAACCTGACCCTGTCCATCACCAACCAGGCCCGAACACCGGCTCCTGTGGGTTTGGGCTGGCACCCTTATTTTGTCAAACGGCCCGGCAGCGAGCTGTCTTTTCAGGCCTTGGGTCGATGGGAAATGGGGGCGGACAAACTGCCCACACATCGAAGCGCGGTGTCAGGCCTCAACACGGCATGCGCAGAGTTGACCGTGGACCATTGCTTCGATGGCTGGAATGGCGAGCTGGAATTGCGTGATGAGCAAATGCTCGTGCGCTTGCAATCCAACCTCAGCCGATTGGTGGTGTTCACCAACCCACAGCGCGACACGGTTGCCATCGAGCCAGTCAGTCATGTGAACAATGCGGTGAACCTGATGCAATCTGGCGCATCCACCGCCGAATCTTTGGGGCTGAGCGTGCTGCCGCCGGGAGAGTCGATGAGCGCCCGTTTAGAAATACAGGTGGCACGCGCCTGAGCAGATTCCAGGCGCATGACGGTGATGGCACTCAGAACGGAATGTCGTCATCCATGTCGTCGAAGCCGGACTTGCCGGCGGGCGCGCGGGACGGGGCACTGGCCGCTGGCCGTGGCGCCGCAGCGCGCGGTGCCGGGGCACCACCCTCATCGCCTCCACCCATGCCACTGCCGCCCATGCCCTCACGCCCACCCAGCAACTGCAGCTCGGTGGCGATGATATCGACGGTGTTTTTCTCAACGCCGGACTGGTCGGTGTACTTGCCGTATTTGATGCGGCCTTCGACGTAGAGCGGGCGTCCTTTTTTCACATACTCGCCAGCGATTTCGGCCAGGCGATCATAGAAGGTGACGCGATGCCACTGCGTGTCCTCGACCATCTCACCGCTGTTGCGGTCCTTGCGGCGGCTGGAGGTGGCGATGCTGACATTGGCCACGGCCTGCCCGGAAGGCAGGTAGCGAACTTCGGGGTCACGACCACAATTGCCCAGCAAAATCACTTTGTTGACGGATGCCATGTTGTTCCTCTCAAGAATGTTCAGATTATGGGGCCAGGCAGTGGCCCGGGGTCAAGCGTGGCCGGGTGTCTTTTGGTGATCTGTTGCCCCTGAGGCCGCACTTCCAGCGGGGGTAAAGCGCATGCCCCAGGCCAGGATGATCCAGAGCCCCATCAGGGCAGCACAGCCCAGAAACAGACCCGGCGCGCCCTGGGTCTTGGCCACCCAACCGCCCACTGCACCGCCGGCAAAAATACCCAACGATTGCAAGGTGTTGTAAACGCCCAGGGCTGCGCCTCGGGCAGATGCCGGAGCGAGCCGGGATGCCAGGCTGGGCTGGCTGGCCTCCAGGATGTTGAAGCCGCAAAAAAACAGGAACAACAGCAGACCCATGGCCACAGAGCCCGGCGCACCGTTGGACACAACGAAAAACCCGAGCTGTACCAACAGCACCAGCCCGATGGACCCCAGAAACAGCGGGCGCAGGAGACCCCGGCGCTCGAGCGGGAACAAGGTGCCACCCATGACCACGAACGACAGCAACACGGCGGGCAGGTACACCCAGCCATGCTGGGCTGGTGCCACACCGGCTTGCACCAGCAGGCTGGGGACGGACACCCAGGTGGCCAGCTGGACCGCGTAGAGGATAAACACACCGGCATCCAGGCGCAGTAGTTCGGGGGAGGTCAGGGTGCGCCAAGTGGAAGCCGCCACCCCGCCAGAGGGGTGCTCTTCGGGCCGGTAGGTTTCAGGCGGGGTCCACCACAGGACGACCACGATACCAGTCAGGGCCAAGCCCAAGGTCACCCAGAAAATGCCGGGCAAACCGCCCCAGGCCGATAACAGCGGCCCGATCACCAAGGAGAGCGCAAACATCAACCCGATGCTGCCACCAATCATGGCCATGCCCTTGGTGCGAACGGTGTCGCGGGTCTGATCGGCCAGCAAAGCGGTGACGGCGGCCGAGATGGCCCCTCCGCCTTGCAGGCCCCGGCCCCAGGCCAGGCCTGTGATGCTGGTGGCCAGGGCGGCCACCAGGCTGCCCAGCGCAAACAGCAGCAGACCCAGCACGATCACCCGTTTGCGACCCCAGCGGTCGGCGGCCAGTCCAAAGGGTATCTGCAAGGCGGCCTGGACCAGGCCGTACAGCCCCATGGCCAGACCGACAGCGGTGGGGTCGGTGCCACCTTCGTACTGGCGGGCTTCAATCATGAACACCGGCAGCACCATGAAGAGCCCCAGCATGCGCAGGGCGTAGATGAGTGCCAAGGAGACGCTGGCGCGTCTCTCAAGCGGGGTCATGCGGGTGGGGGAGGATGCGGACACAGGGGGGTCAGAGGCTTCGAACAACGCCTCTATTGTCGCCCAAGCTATCATGGCAGGTTGCTTTTCATTCTCCCGTAAACGTGAACGCCTCCTCCGCTGGAACCTACCTGGCCCAAGCACTGCATCCTGTCAGCGTGCGGGGTGCGCGCACCCATAACCTCAAGAACATCGATCTCGACATTCCGCGGCACCAATTGGTGGTGATCACCGGCTTGTCCGGGTCGGGCAAGTCCAGCCTGGCCTTTGACACGTTGTACGCCGAGGGGCAACGCCGCTATGTGGAAAGCCTATCGGCCTACGCACGGCAGTTCCTGCAACTCATGGACAAGCCCGATGTCGACATGATCGAAGGCCTGTCGCCCGCGATCTCGATCGAGCAAAAAGCCAGCAGCCACAACCCCCGCTCCACCGTGGGCACCATCACCGAGATCCACGACTACCTGCGGCTGCTGCTGGCCCGGGCCGGCACCCCCTACTGCCCCGACCACCAGCGACCCTTGCAAGCGCAGAGCGTGTCCCAGATGGTCGACGCCGTCTTGGCTTTGCCCACCGATACCCGCGTCATGGTGCTGGCCCCGCTGGCGCGCGACCGCAAGGGCGAATTCGCAGACTTGCTGACCGAGTTGCAAGGCAGGGGGTTTGTACGCTTCCGTGTTGGAGGTCAACTGGTCGAAGCCCAGGATCTGCCGGCCCTCAAGCGGCAGGAAAAACACGACCTCGACGTGGTGATCGACCGCTTGAAGGTGCGGCCCGAGGTGCAACAGCGCCTGGCCGAGAGCCTGGAGACCGCCTTGCACCTGGCCGACGGACGGGCGCTGGTGGTCGAAATGGACAGCGGGGTGGAACACTTGTTCAATGCTCGTTTTGCCTGCCCCTTGTGCAGCTACACGATTGCCGAACTCGAACCGCGACTGTTCTCTTTCAACTCACCCATGGGGGCTTGCCCGGCCTGTGACGGGCTGGGCCAGCAAGAGGTGTTCGATGCGGCCCGGGTGGTGGCGTTCCCCTCCTTGAGCCTGGCCAGCGGTGCCATCAAGGGCTGGGATCGGCGCAATGCCTATTATTTTTCAATGCTCGAGAGCGTGGCGCGACACCTGGACTTCGATCTGGACACACCGTTCGAGGACTTGCCACCCCGTGCCCAACAGGTGGTGTTGCACGGTTCTGGCGAAGAGGTGATCCGCTTCAACTATCCCGCCCCGGGTGGGGCGACCCCAGGACGTAAATTGACGCGGAAACACCCTTTTGAAGGGGTGTTGCCGAACATGACCCGGCGATTCCGCGAGACCGATTCGGCCCTGGTGCGCGAAGAATTGGCCCGCTTGCGCAGCACCCATGTGTGCACACAATGCGGCGGTGCCCGATTGCGCCGGGAGGCGCGCCATGTGCGCCTGGGCGAAGGAACAGACGCCCTGGGGCTGCACGAGATCAGCCAGTTGACCCTGGGGGACTGCTGGAGCTATTTCAAGTCTTTGCAGTTGCATGGGGCCAAGGCCGACATCGCGGCCAAGGTGGTCCAGGAGATCGCGGCCCGTTTGAAGTTCCTCAACGATGTCGGGCTCAACTACCTCTCACTGGCACGCAGTGCAGACACGCTCTCGGGGGGGGAGGCGCAGCGTATCCGACTGGCGTCACAAATTGGCTCGGGCCTGACGGGCGTGATGTATGTGCTGGATGAACCCAGCATTGGCCTGCACCAGCGGGACAACGAGCGACTGATTGGTACCTTGCGCCATTTGCGCGACATCGGTAACAGTGTCATCGTGGTGGAGCACGACGAGGACATGATCCGGGCCGCCGACCACTGCATCGACATGGGCCCCGGTGCCGGGGTGCATGGCGGGCGCATCATGGCGCAGGGGACGCCACAGCATCTCGAACAGCACCCCGACTCGCTCACCGGGCAATACCTGTCCGGGACGCGGCGCATCACTGGGCCGGCGGATCGTCGCGCCTGGTTGCCATTGCCAGAGGCCGGGAAGGCGCCTGCGCGAGATGCCTTTTCTCGCCCTTTAAACACCGCCGCCGCTTCTCTTGACGCAGATGCCCGGACCGATCCGACCCAAAGCCCCGATCCGCTGCGGTTCCAATGCCTGCAAATTCGGGGTGCCAGCGGCAACAACCTGCAGCGGGTCAACGTCAACATCCCGCTGGGATTGATGACCTGCGTGACCGGTGTCTCCGGCTCGGGCAAGTCGACCCTGGTCAACGACACGCTGTACGCGGCGGCGGCACGCTCCATCCACCGCGCCCACGACGAGCCGGCCCCGCACGACGAGATTCTCGGGCTGGAGCAGATCGACAAAGTCATCAACGTCGATCAGTCGCCCATTGGGCGCACGCCGCGCAGCAACCCGGCCACGTACACCGGCTTGTTCACCCCCATTCGCGAACTGATGGCCGAGGTGCCGATGGCGCGCGAACGCGGCTATGGGCCCGGTCGGTTTTCCTTCAACGTGGCGGGTGGGCGTTGCGAGGCCTGCCAGGGCGATGGGATGGTGCGGGTGGAAATGCATTTTCTGCCCGATGTTTATGTGCCGTGTGACGTCTGCCATGGGCAACGCTACAACCGCGAGACACTCGAGGTGCAGTACAAGGGTCGCAACATCGCGCAAGTGCTCGACCTGACCGTTGAAGCCGCCCTCGATTTCTTTCAGGCGGTGCCCACCATCGCGCGCAAGTTGCACACCCTGATGGATGTCGGGCTGAGCTATCTGAAGCTCGGGCAGGCAGCCACGACCCTGTCGGGGGGTGAGGCGCAGCGAGTGAAGCTGGCTTTGGAGCTGTCCAAACGCGACACGGGGCGCACCCTCTACATCCTCGACGAGCCGACCACCGGCTTGCATTTCGCAGACATCGATCTGCTGCTCAAGGTGCTGCACCAACTGTGTGAGGCGGGCAACACCGTGGTCATCATCGAACACAACCTGGATGTCATCAAGACCGCCGATTGGGTGATCGACATGGGCCCCGAGGGCGGTGCCGGCGGTGGGCGCGTGCTGGGGGTGGGTACGCCAGAGCAGATCGCTGCCCTGCCTCAGAGCCACACCGGACGTTTTCTGCGCGACAAGGTCTGAGCCGGACCCTGCCTGATGGGGTGACTCAGGCGGGTGTGTCGGCGCAACCGATGAGACGGGTCAAAGGGCCTGCTGCAATTGAGCGCGTGTTTGCAAGGCCTGTTCGCGCGCTGCCACGGCGAAATCATCACCCGCTGAAGCGTAGAGAATGGCCCGGGACGAGTTGACGATGATGGGCCCGTTGGTCCGGTACCCGGCCCGCACCGTGGCGACAGCGTCGCCACCTTGGGCGCCCACACCAGGGATCAGCAAAGGCAGGGTGGGTGCGAGTTCGCGCACCCGCTCGATTTCCGCTGGGTAGGTGGCACCCACCACCAGCCCCAGTTGCCCATTGAGGTTCCAGGGGCCCTGGGCCAGACGGGCCACGTGTTCATACAAACGAGGCGAGCCTTCGATGCTGGCCAGGCGCTGGTTTTGCAGATCATCCCCGCCAGGATTAGAGGTGCGGCACAACAGGAACGCCCCCTTGCCTTCGTATTGGAGGTAGGGCTGGACCGAGTCAAACCCCATGAAGGGCGACAAGGTGACCGCATCGGCACCGTAGCGCTCAAAGGCTTCACGCGCATATTGTTCGGCGGTGGAGCCGATATCTCCGCGCTTGGCGTCCAGAATCACCGGCACATGGGGTGCGTTGCGCCGCATGTGCTCCATCAACTGCTCCAGCTGGTCTTCGGCTCGATGCGCGGCAAAGTAGGCGATTTGTGGTTTGAATGCGTTGACCAGATCGGCGGTGGCGTCGACGATGCGGGCACAGAAATCAAAAATACGCCGCGGGTCTGCGCGCAGGGTGCCCGGAAAGCGTGAGGGCTCGGGGTCAAGGCCGACACACAGCATCGATTGGTTGCGCGTGCCGGCATTGCGCAGCATGTCCAGGAATGTCATGCCAGGATTGTAGGTGGCATGGCCCGCGTCGCCCCTGCGCCTGTGGCCGCTTGGGCAGCAGGCTAAGATGCCGTCATGAACAGCCTGACGCGGCAACAACTGGGTGCCCTGATGCTGCTCACGCTGATATGGGGGCTGAACTGGCCGGTCATGAAGCTGGGCATCACCGGGTTTCCGCCCCTGGCTTTTCGCTGCATTTGCATGGCGACCGGCTTGCCCTTTCTGGCCTTGCTGCTGTGGCGAATGAAAGTCCCGTTTCGCGTCACGCGACAACAATGGCCCGAGCTGTTGTGGATTTCGTTTTTCAACATGATGATCTGGAACGCCCTGATCATCCTGGCGCTGCAAAGCCTCTCCAGCGGGCGGGCGGCCATTCTGGGTTACACCATGCCGGTGTTTGTCGCCCTGATCGGTTGGGTCTGTTATCGCAGTCCGCTCAATCCCCGAACCTGGCTGGGCGTGGTGGCGGCGGGTTTGGCGGTCTTGCTGTTGCTGTGGCACGAGTTCAGTGTGCTGAGTGGTAAGCCGATGGCGGTGTTGATGGCGCTGGTGTCGGCTCTGGCCTGGGCTTACGGCACGCAACTCATGCGGCGCACCACCTTGACTTTGCATACGCTGACCATTGCGTTCTGGATGATTTTCGCCACCTTTTGGGTGATCTTGCCGCTGTCCTATCTGCTGGAGTTTGATCGCTGGGCCTGGCCGACTCCGTTGCAATGGGCGAGCATCGCTTACAACGCGATCGGGGTGTTCGTGTTTGCGCAGGCCGCCTGGCTCATGCTGGCGCGCAATCTCCCGCCAGTGGCGTCGGGCCTGAGTGTGATGCTCATCCCGGTGATTGGTGTTTTCAGCGGCACGCTCTGGTTGGGCGAGGTGCTGCACTGGCAAGACTGGGGTGCCGTCTGCCTGATTGTTTTGTCGATCGCATCAGCCCTGTGGCCGACCCGCCACGCTGAGCGCCAGGCATAAGTCCGACCAGGCCTTGCGCTTGTCGGCCAGATTGCGCAGCAAGTAAGCGGGGTGGTAGGTCACCACCACCGGCACACCCTGGTAGTTGTACACCTGCCCTCGCAAGCGCCCCAGGGGCTGAGCCTCGACCTGCGGCACGCTCTCGCGCAACAAGGACTGCACCGCAAAGCGGCCCATGGCGATGATGATGCGCGGCCTCAACAACGCCACCTGTCGCTGCAGGTAAGGCTCGCAACGGGCCACTTCGTCAGGATGCGGGTTGCGGTTGCCCGGGGGGCGGCACTTCAGTACATTGGCGATGTAGACCCGACCACCAGGGGCCTGCTCGGCGTGCCGCACCAGACCCACTGCCTTGAGCATGTTGTCCAGCAGCAAGCCGGCTTGGCCAACAAACGGCTCGCCCTGGATGTCTTCGTTTTCTCCGGGAGCCTCGCCGACGATCATCCAATCCACCTGCGGCGCCTGCCCTGGCGTGGGGTCTGGCGCCCCCGTGCCAAAGACCGTGTTGCGCCGTTGTTGACACAGGCTGCAGGCCTGACATTGCGACACCGCCTGTTGCAAGGAGGTCCAGTCCATGTGAGCCACCGGCCCCGCAACCTCGACGCCTGCGGGGGATGGGGTCGAGACGCTTTCTGGCGCACGAAGCGGGGTGAGTCTGGCGGTGGGTGGGGCTGAAGGGGACGTTGGCGGCGACGGGGGCGGGGGCAGGTCAACCCCTGGCTCCACCGCGTCTCGCACAGGCGGCATGACAATGCCCATCTCCGCGAGCATGGCCCTGCGCCGCGGTTCTAGCCAAGCACTCATGGCGCGCTCCTGGAGGCGCCCCTTGCGGGGGCGGTGAGCAGCAGGCTCATGACGATGGCATCCTCGCGTTGTCCCGTGGACAGGGGGTAGTAGCCTTTGCGCTCGCCCACGCGCCGAAATCCAAACCGCTGGTAGATCGACAAGGCCCGCAGGTTGCTGGCGCGTACCTCCAGCCACAGCCACTGGGCCAGGCATTGTCGAGAGCGTTCGACCACCGCTTGCAGCAATATCTGGCCCCACCCCTGACGCTGACAGACGGGCGAGACGGTGATGTTGAGCAGATGCATTTCCTCCACACCGGGCATGGCGACAAAGTAACCAATCACTTTTTCATCGGAAAGACCCGTGCTCAGCAGCACCTCGGCCCGATAGCCCGAGCGCAGCGAGTCGAGAAAATTGCCGCGCGTCCAAGGGTGCGAGTACGCCATTTGCTCAATGGCCATCACCTCGTCCAGCTTGGCCTCGGTCATGGGCACCAGGCGGGTGGTGACTTCAGGCATTGCGCTCATGGGGTTGCCGCCTGGACGGATGAGGGGATTGCACTCGCCGCCGCTTTGAGCGCCGCGCGCTCTGCGGTGGTTTGAGCCACTTTGTCGCGCAGATACAAGGGCAGCACCTGATCGGCCGGGATGGCCTCGCCCCTGGCCCAGGCGGCGGGGGCCAGGTCCAGCAACGCCTGCGCGTCTGGCCAGGCGTCCAGCACCGATCGGCTCAGGCCAGCCGGGGTGGTCAACAGGTGGGGCAAGGGCGCGAGCAGGGCTCGGGCGTTTCCCACCACCCAGACCTCGGGGTCGGACAGCCAGTTTGGCGGCCAGGCCAGGTCCTGCGGGTCGATCAGCGCGGGAGGGCTGATGGTGATCCAGTCGGATCCATGCCATTCATAGGCGGCGACATACAGCTGGCCCATGCGGGCATCGAGAACCGCCAGCGCACGTCGTGCCTGCGGATGCGACAGGCGCGCACTTTGCGCCAGCGCCAGCAGCGTGTCCAACGCCAGAACGGGTCTGTCGGCGCCGAAAGCCAGGCCTTGCACCACAGCACAGGCGGTGCGTAAACCGGTGAAAGAGCCAGGGCCACGCCCCACCACCAAAGCATCCAGCTGGGGCAGTGACAACCCGGCCTGGTTCAGCAAAGCCATGATGGCTGGCAACAGGGTGGTCGACGCCTGAGCGCCGCCCGGACCCCGATGGCACCAGACCCGGTCGCCGTGCTGGACGGCGATCGAGAGCTGTTCGGTGCTGGTGTCAAAGGCAAGCAGCTTCATGCATGAACCATGGATGGGGGAGTCGGGCCCCTGAGGGCCGGGATGATCGCTGATTATCGCGGTAGGGAAAGGGGACGCGACCGGCGGATAATGACCCGATGTTCCCTGCATCCCTGTCCTTTTCAGTCCGCCAGGGCGTTTTGTTGCTGGCGTTGGGGGCCTCAATGGCCGTGTGGGGCGGGCAAGAATTGCCAGCCTCGGTGGAAGCGGCCTTGCAGCGTGCGCAAGTGCCCCGTGAGGCCCTGAGCGTGGTGGTGTTGAGTACACAGGCTGGGCAGGGTGCGCGCCCTGTGGGCATGCAAACCGCGGCTCGACGGACAGCCAAAACACCGAGACAGTCCACAGCGACCCCCTCGGTGGACGAGGTCCAGCCATGGCTGGCACACCGGGCCACGGCGTTGGTCAATCCAGCCTCTCTGATGAAGCTGGTCACCACCACGGTGGCGTTGGAGCAACTGGGGCCCGCTTTCACCTGGTCCACCCCCGTGTATGTGGACGGAGTCGTGCGCGACGGCGTGCTGCAGGGCAACCTGTATTTGCGTGGTCAGGGTGACCCTCGTTTGGGGGTCGAGCGCTTGTGGCTGCTGCTGCGCCGCATTCAGGGGTTGGGGATCCAGCGCATCGATGGTGACATCGTGCTGGATCGCAGCGCGTTCGATGTCTCCGCTCGCGATCCGGGCGGATTTGACGGTGAGCCGCTGCGCCCCTACAACGTCAGTCCCGACGCCTTGCTGGTCAACTTCAAATCGGTGCTGATCCATTTCGTGCCGGACCGAAACGCACAAGTGGCGCGCGTGCATGTTGAACCCCCCTTGGCGGGGGTGCAATTTCCTTTGACCTTGCCGTTGAACGCAGGGGAATGCCTGGATTACCGCAGCAGTGTCCGGCTCGACGTGCAAGACCCCCTCAAGCCTCGCTTCGCAGGCAGCTACCCGGCCAGTTGCGGCGAGCGCGTGTGGCCCCTGGCTCACCCCGACCCGACCCGTTTTACCGCCCGTGTGATTCAGGGTCTGTGGCAGCAGCTGGGTGGGCAATTGGGCGGCAGCGTGCGCGAAGGCCCGGTGCCCCCCGGTCTGCGCGCCGTTTTTTCATTCGACTCGGCGCCCTTGGCCGAGGTGGTGCGCGACATCAACAAATTCAGCAACAACGTGATGGCCCAGCAGCTGTTCCTGACCTTGAGCTGGCAGGCGCAAGGGGTCGGCCGCTTCGAGGCCTCGCGTGAATGGGTGGGCCGTTGGTGGCGCGAACAGATCGGGGCCGATGAGTTGGTGCTGGACAACGGGTCGGGGCTCAGTCGTCAAGAGCGCATCACCGCGCTGGGTCTGGCACGACTGCTGCGACGCGCCTGGGCGTCACCCTATGCCTCGGAGCTGATGTCCTCGTTACCGCTGGCTGGACAGGATGGCACCCTCAAGCGCAGCCAGACGCAGGCGGTGGCGCATCTTAAAACCGGCAGTTTGCGCGACGTGGTGGGCGTGGCCGGATATGTGGACGGACCGCACGGTGAGCGCTGGGTACTGGTGGCGATCGTCAACCATCCGCAGGCCCAGGCTGCCCGACCCGCGCTGGAAGCGCTGGTCGAGTGGGTGGCGAAACAACCTGGCGCCTGAAGGCCCCCGTGTGACCGCCCAGCGGTCGCCGGTCAGAAGCCCGAGAAACCGCGGGTGTAACCGTACATGTTCGCACCCATGAGTCGGTGGATCACCGGGGTGGGAAAGACATCTCCGGCATAAAAATAGTTGCCACTGTCATACAGGCTGGTGGTGGTTGAGCCTGCGATACGGTAGTAGGGGTTCAGGTTCAGGAAATTGTCAGCGGCATTGGCTGAACAGGTCTGAAACCCCGTAGCACACAAGGGTTGTGTCGAGTTGATGGTGGCCAACAGATAGGGTGATTTGGCTTGCACGACATTGCGCAGCAAGTCATAGGCATTGAACTTCCAGACACCGGCATTGCGAGATGGGTAGGGTTTGGAATCTGTCAAGGTGCAACCGCCATTGCAGTTCACATTGACTCCTTTGTTCAGGGCCTCTGTCAATGCAGCGATGTTGGCAGAATAGTTCGACGAAGTGGCGGTGCGAGTGGTGGCATAAGGACTGGTTGAAAAGTCCAGGGCATTCACGATCAGCACGTGTTTGAATCCCCTTTGGTACAGACTATCAGCCAGATTCGCGTATTGAAGGCCGATGTCTTTGGCGGTGGCATCGTCGGCGGTCACCAGCGTGTTGGAGGCGGCCAGGCTGTCGGCGCGCTGAAAAATGTCGCCCATTCCGATACTGAGAACCACCAGGTCGCCATCGGCAGGCGCAGGTAACAAGTTGGCTTGGGTACGCACGTCGGCAATGGTTCCGAAGTTGCTGGGGTTTGCGGTAGAGACGGGTTCGCTACCTTGGGTATTGGAGCGGTAGTTGTAGGCAATGACGTTGGTGCCAGTACTTCCAGGCTCACCTAGCTTGGTCAAGCCATAGCTGGCGGCAAAAGCCCGCAACCAATGGTCATAAGCCGTACTGAAGTTGGTGTTGGTGTCAGACACCGTCAAAGGGTTGGCGTAGTTGGGCGCCCGAGCAGACTGAAGATCCAGATAACTCATCGCATCCCCGATCGACAAGATCCGGGTCGGCATGAATTCGTCATACTTCTTGCTGGAGCCGCAGCCAGCGACGACAGCCAGGAGCAGTATGGCGGCCAGTGATTTCAGGCCAAAACTGGTCCGGGTGGACCAGGAAAGATGGGTCATTGTCTATCTCCAGCGAATCTGGCTAGTTTAACGTTCAGAACGAGCTTGCGGCCAGCCACTTTGACGTGCAAAACAGCAGACCCTGGCCGTCAGGCGGCTGCCGCCCGTTTCAAGCGATCACGCACCCCATCCCATTCGATGGCGGGTGGCGGCATTTCGACCAGCAGCTGCTGCACGCCCAGGCCGTCAAACCTGCGCAACTGACCAAACAATTCATGCGCGCAGGCCTCGGCTTGGGTGGGCATGAAGTCGACCAAAACGCCTGCGGGCACTTCCAGCGGGGCAAAAGCCCACACCGCCCAGTGCGCCCGTTGGGGGTCCTGGGCCAGGCGGGCCAGTCGCTGTTGCAGATCATGCCGCTCCAGCAGGTGCACACGCGCCATCGGCGCGTAGTGCGCCTCCAGTGTTCCCGATGCCCGCGGCGCTGGCGCCGCCGCGGGTTGCAAGGCCGCGTGGGCTTGCGGCGTCAACACCCGTTCACCGCCCGCCTGCGACAACAGCTCGATCGTGAGCATGCCTGGGCGCAGCAGCACAGGATGATCCCGGGTGCAGTCGACGATCGCCGACTCGATCCCGACCTGGCACGCGCCGCCATCCAGGATTAGCAGTGCTTCGCCCAGCTCGTCCTGCACATGCTGTGCGGTGGTTGGGCTGACCCGGCCAAACCGGTTGGCGCTGGGGGCGGCCACGCCGTGGACCCCCAGGGCCTGAGCGGCCCTCAGCAAGGCCTGGCCCACCGGGTGGTCCGGGCAGCGCAGGCCAATCGAGTCTTGCCCCCCAGCAGCGGCTTCGGCCACCCCGGGTCGGCGGCGCAGAATCAGGGTCAGCGGGCCGGGCCAATGGGCGGCGATCAGGCGCCGAGCCACCGCAGGGACGTTCACAGCATAGTGGTCGACCTGGGACGCATCGGTCACATGCACGATCAGCGGATGGTCGCTGGGGCGACCTTTGGCCGCATAGACCTGCGCCACGGCCTGCGGGTTGTCGGCGTCGGCTCCCAAGCCATAGACGGTTTCGGTGGGCCAGCCCACCAAATCCCCGCGTGCCAGCGTTTTTGCGGCTTGCTGCAAAGCGGCAGGGTCCGAGCCGGAGATGATCATAGGGGGCGGCTGCTCACAACAGGCAGTTCGAGCTCAGGTGAATGCAGGGGCATTGGCAGTGTTCGTGGCATGGTCAGAAAGGGGCGATGCCCAGCAGCCGGGCCGCTTGCAAGGCGGTCTGGCGCACCTGAGCCACTTCTGTGCCGGTCAAGGTGAGGTGCCCCATCTTGCGGCCAGGCCGAGCCTGGGCTTTGCCGTACAGGTGCAAATGACTGCCTGGCAAGGACAGCACCGCAGCCCAATCGGGCTCGCGAGCGGGGGTGTCAGCAGGGGTGCCGGGTGGAAACCACAGGTCGCCCAGCAAGTTGAGCATGATGGCGGGGCTGTGCAGGCGCGGTGCGGTCAGGGGCAACCCGGTCAGGCAGCGCACCTGCAACTCAAACTGCGATAGGTCGCAGGCATCCAGGCTGTAGTGGCCACTGTTGTGAGGGCGTGGTGCGATCTCGTTGACCACCAGGGCACCCAGCTGATCCTGCAGAGGACCCGGTTTCAAGACGAAAAATTCGACGCACAACACGCCCACGTAGGCCAGCCCCTGAGCCACGGCCTGGGCGGCATCCAGGGCTTGTTGCGCCAGCGCCGGATCCAGATTGCCCGGGTACACCTCAGTCACGGCCAGAATGCCTTCGCGGTGCAGGTTGCGCTGCACCGGCAGGGTCACGCACGTGCCGTCATGCCCACGCGCGACGATCACCGAACACTCAGCCGCCAGGGGCAGCATTTGTTCCAACACGCAGACCACGGGGGCCGTTGAGTTGCCTTGCAAACGTTCCCAACCCGCTTGCAGCTCGTCGCGGGTGCGCACCCGTACCTGTCCTTTGCCGTCATAACCCAGGGTTGTGGTTTTGAGGATGCCAGGCAGCAGTTGGTCAGGCACCCCGGCCAAATCGGCCGTCGAATGCAGCACAGCGTGAGGCGCGACAGGCACGCCACAGTGGGCAAGATGGGTTTTCTCCAGCGCCCTGTCCTGGGCGATCGATACAGCGCTGGCGGCGGGCGAAACGATGCGGTGCTGGGCCAGCTGCGACAGCGCCTGAGCGGGCACGTTTTCAAACTCGGTGGTGATGCCTGCTGCCAACTCGCCCAGGGTCTTCAGCCCCTGAGGATCGAGGTAAGCACAGGGCAGGTGCTTGTCGCTGGCCCGACCGGCCGGGCTGTCCAGATCGGGGTCCAGCACCACGGTGCGGTAGCCCATGCGCTGGGCGGCATGGACAAACATGCGACCCAACTGGCCACCGCCCAGCATGCCCAGGGTGGCGCCCGGTAGCAAGGGGGTGAAAGCGTGGGGAGGGGGCATGGGGGTGTCGGGGCTGAGATCGCTCATGCCGAGGACGCCACTGGCAGCGTCATCTGGCGCGCATGTTCGGTCTGGCGCTGTCGAAAGGCGTGCAGTTGTTCGCTCAGGCGGGCATTGCCGCTGGCCAGCAGCGCCACGGCAAACAACGCCGCATTGGCCGCCCCGGCGGCGCCGATGGCGAAGGTGGCGACCGGGATGCCCTTGGGCATCTGCACGATGCTGTGCAGCGAATCCACCCCCTGCAGATGCCGGCTGGCCACAGGCACGCCCAGCACCGGAACAATGGTTTTGGCGGCCAGCATGCCCGGTAGATGGGCAGCCCCACCGGCGCCAGCGATGATGGCACGCAGTCCGCGCCCCTCGGCCGCTTCGGCGTAGCGGAACATGTCGTCGGGCATGCGGTGGGCCGAGACTACACGGGCTTCGAAGGGAATCTGGAATTCCTGGAGAATCTGGGTCGCGTGTTCCAGGGTATCCCAGTCGGACTGGGAGCCCATGACGACGCCCACGAGCGGTTGGGTCATATGATTGGCCTGATGATGCGTCTGCCTGAGACGTCGAATGAAGTTGAATTTTAAGGTTTTACCCGGAGTTGCCCAACATGATGGATGTCACTGTCGAGAATTTTGAAGCGGAGGTCATCGCGGCCTCCATGAGCACTCCGGTGTTGGTCGACTTCTGGGCCCCCTGGTGCGGACCCTGCAAATCGCTCGGCCCTGTGTTGGAAAAACTCGAAACCGACTATGGTGGGCGCTTCAAGTTGGTCAAGATCAACTCCGATGACGAACAGCAACTCGCCGGCGCCTTCGGCATTCGCAGCATTCCCACCTGCGTTCTCATGAAGGAAGGCCGGCCGCTGGATGGTTTCATGGGGGCTCTGCCCGAGGGCAAGGTTCGTGAATTTCTGGACCGTCATTTGCCCAGTGCAGATGAGGTGATGGCTGAGGCCGACACCGTGGAGGCGGAAGAACTCATGCAAGCCGGCGATGCCGATGCCGCCCTGGCCAAACTGCAAGAGGCGCTGGCCATCAACCCGGCCAATGACGATGCCCGATATGACTATGTCAAATTGCTGATCTCATTGGGCGAGTTATCCGCTGCCCAGACTGCCTTGGCCCCGGCATTGGCTCAGATTCCCCTGCAGTTGCGCTTTGAAGCCCTGCATCACTGGTTGCTGGCCCTGCAGGTGGCCACGTCCGATGAGCGGGCCGACTGGACGCTGGAACAGTTCGATGCGCACCTGGCTCAGAACAAGCGCGACTTTGCCACGCGCCTGGTCAAGGCTCGATTGCAAATGGCCGCCGGGGATTGGACGGGGGCCATGGACGAGCTGTTGGAAATCATCATGCGTGACAAGGCCTGGGAAGACCAGATCGCACGCAAGACGTATGTGGCCATTCTGGAGCTGATGGCCCCCCCGCCGCGCCGTCAGACCGAGCAGGACAGTGGCAAAACAGCAGGGGGTATCGAGCTGGCGGGCAATGTGGTGGCTCAGCAAGACCCTCAGGCTGAGCTGGTCTCACGTTACCGGCGCAAGCTGAGCATGGCGCTCAATTGAGCACGCTGACCGGTTGAGTCCTATCCCCCACACCAGTCATGTCAGTGTCTGGTGTTCATAGGAGCAATCGGGTCATCAGCCCTTCAAGCGCTCCCAGGCTTCGCGGTATTTTTGCGCGGTTTGTTCGATCACCGCTTGCGGCAGCCGTGGCGCTGGGGGTGTTTTGTCCCAAGGCTTGCCGTGAACCTGGGCGGTTTCGAGCCAATCGCGCAGAAACTGCTTGTCAAAGCTGGGCGGGTTGCTACCGGGTGCATAGGTTTCCGCCGGCCAGTAACGCGACGAGTCTGGCGTCAGGACTTCGTCCATCAGCACCAGCGAGCCATGTTCATCCAGCCCGAACTCGAATTTGGTGTCGGCGATGATGATGCCGCGCGTGGCCGCATAGTCGCGAGCCGCCTCATACAGGGCGATGCTGATGCGGCGTATCTCGGCCGCGCGCTCGGCCCCCACGATCTCAACCACCCGCTCGTAAGTGATGTTCTCGTCATGCTCACCCACGGCCGCCTTGGCGGCAGGCGTGAAGATGGGAGCGGGCAGGGGGCTGGCATTTTGCAAGCCCTCGGGCAGCGGCACGCCACAGACAGAGCGGCTTTCCTGATACTCCTTCCAGCCGCTACCCGCCAAATAGCCGCGCACCACGGCTTCCACCGGGATGGGTTGCAGCCGCTTGACCAGCATGGCGCGGCCCTTGACCTGCGCCGCCTCAGCGGGCGTGACCACGCTCTCGGGCGCGTCTGGGGTCAGGTGATGGGGGCACAGGTGACCGAGTTTGTCGAACCAGAACAGGGCCATCTGGGTGAGCAACTCGCCCTTGCCAGGAATCGGTTCGCCCATGATGACATCAAACGCGCTGATGCGGTCGCTGGCCACCATCAGGATGCGGTCGTTGCCAACGGCGTAGTTGTCACGCACCTTGCCGCGCGCGAGCAGCGGCAGGGATTGCAGAGCCGAGGTGTGCAGTGCGCCAGCAGACGCGGTGGTAGCGTTCATCGAATGGTTGGATGTGAGGAGGCTCGGGGGATCAGTTCACCACTTGAGCGAGCTCGCCCTTGGCGTACTGGGCGGCCATCACCGCCAGCGTGGCGCCTTTGACCTTGGCGCCTTGCCCTTCGCAGCCGAACTCCAGGTATCGTTGCTTGCAAATGGCTTTGGCGGCTTCACGGGCGGGTTTCATCCACTCGCGCATGTCGAACTTGTCAGGGTTTTCAGCCTGGAACTTGCGCACCGCACCGGTCATTGCCAGACGGATGTCAGTGTCGATGTTGATCTTGCGCACGCCGTATTTGATGGCTTCTTGAATCTCCTCGACCGGCACGCCGTAGGTTTCCTTCATCTTGCCGCCGAACTGATTGATGAGGGCCAGAAGGTCTTGCGGAACGCTGGAGGATCCGTGCATCACCAGATGGGTGTTGGGGATGCGGGCGTGGATTTCTTTCACGCGGCTGATGGCCAGAATGTCGCCGGTGGGTTTGCGGCTGAACTTGTAGGCGCCATGGCTGGTGCCGATGGCAATGGCCAATGCATCCAGCTGGGTGGCTTTGACGAATTGGGCCGCCTCTTCGGGGTCGGTCAGCATCTGACTGTGGTCGAGTTTGCCCACCGCGCCAATGCCGTCTTCTTCGCCAGCCTCGCCGGTTTCAAGCGACCCCAGACAGCCGAGCTCGCCCTCGACAGTGACGCCGACGCGGTGTGCCATGGCCACCACCTGCTGGGTGACCTGGACGTTGTAGTCAAAGCTGGCGGGCGTCTTGCCGTCTTCCATGAGCGAGCCATCCATCATGACCGAGCCAAAGCCCAGGTCGATCGCGCCCTGGCAGACCTTGGGGCTGGTGCCATGGTCCTGGTGCATCACCAGGGGGATGTGTGGATAGGCCTCGGTGGCGGCCTGGATCAGATGCTTGATGAAGGACTCGCCTGCGTATTTGCGGGCGCCCGCACTGGCTTGCAGGATCACTGGTGCGCCCGTTTCATCGGCGGCGGCCATGACGGCCTGAACCTGTTCGAGGTTATTGACGTTGAAAGCCGGGATGCCGTAGCCATTGGCGGCGGCGTGGTCGAGCAGTTCGCGCATTGAGACGAGAGCCATGGGAAGTCCTGAAACTGAGGAAGTTGGGCAGAACTTTCGATTTTAGCGGCGCCCGCCCGACCCGGAACTGACAACCCGCCCGCGTCAGCTCACCTGGGATATTTTGAGCATGTTGGTGCCCCCAGGAGAGCCCATGGGTTCGCCGCAGGTGATGGCGTAGATGTCGCCAGACTGCACGATGCCTCGTTTTTTGAGGTGGTTCTCGGCTTGTTCCAGGGCCGTATCGCGGTCGGCGCTGGTGTCCATGAGCAAGGGCCGCACGTTGCGGTACAGGGCCATCTTGCGCTGGGTGCTGAGCTTGCTGGTCAGTGCGTAGATGGGGATGTGGATGCGATGGCGGCTCATCCACAGGGCGGTAGAGCCAGATTCGGTCAGGGCCACCAGGGCTTTGGCGCCCAGGTGATGGGCGGTGAACAAGGCGCCCATGGCGATGGTCTGGTCGATCCGGTTGAAGGTTTTGCCCGAGAAGTCGGCATCCAGCTCGACCAATTCGGCGGCCTCGGCGGCCTCGCAGATTTGCGCCATTTCGACCACAGTCTCGAGCGGGAACTTGCCGGCAGCGGTCTCTGCGCTCAGCATCACGGCATCGGTGCCGTCCAGAACGGCGTTGGCGACATCGCTCACCTCGGCACGCGTGGGCACCGGGTTGGTGATCATGCTTTCCATCATCTGGGTGGCTGTGATGACCACCTTGTCATGCGCCCGAGCGCGGCGGATCATGTGCTTTTGCAAGGCCGGAACGGCAGCATTGCCCACTTCAACCGCAAGATCGCCGCGTGCCACCATGATGCCGTCGCTGGCGCGCAGGATGTCTTCCAGGTTGGGGATGGCCTCGGCACGTTCGATTTTGGCAATCAAGCCAGGCTTGTGCTTGTACTCGGAGGCGGCGACATTGGCCAACTGGCGGGCCATTTCCATGTCGGTGGCGTTTTTCGGGAAACTGACAGCCACATAGTCGGCCTGAAAGCTCATGGCGGTTTTGATGTCCTCCATGTCCTTGGCGGTCAAGGCCGGGGCGGTGAGACCGCCACCCTTCTTGTTGATGCCCTTGTTGTTGGACAACTCGCCACCGAGCTGCACCGTGGTGTGGACCGCTTCGCCTTTGACCGCATCGACCAGCAACACGATCAGACCGTCGTTGAGCAGCAGCAAGTCGCCTGGCTTGACATCCTGAGGCAACTCTTTGTAATCGAGCCCCACCCCCAGCTCGTCGCCCGGCGTGCTGCGCGAAGCGTCCAGCACGAAATGCGCACCCGGGACCAGCTCGACCTTGCCCTGGGCAAATTTGCCGACGCGGATTTTGGGCCCCTGGAGGTCGGCCATGATGGCCACCTCGCGCCCCGCGCGGGCAGCAGCTTCACGGACCAGTCGGGCACGGTCAATGTGATCTTGTGCCACGCCATGGCTGAAGTTCAGCCGCACCACATTCACGCCGGCTCGAATCATTTTCTCGAGGATGTCCGGGTCGCTGGACGCTGGGCCCAGGGTGGCAACGATTTTGGTGGAGCGGCGAGGTTGGTTGGGCTTGTTCATGCGTTTCATTCTCACATGATTTGAGAACAACAGGATGACTCAATGTCTTCGTAAGTGCAGCCCACACCACCCTTGTGCAAACACTGCACCATCACGCTTTTGAATTTTTGTGCGTTGATCATGAACACCCCTGCCCGCTTACTCAGAGCCATTCCCCTGCACCAACCGTACCCCTTCATGCGTAACCACGGTCGAACCAAGGAGATGATCCAGACGCTTCCTTGCGTTCGCATGCGGGAGTTGGCCTCTCGTGGTCAGATTCAGTTGATCCCACGCGGTGGTCTGATCATGATCGAGGGCGAGCGGGGAGACAGCCTGGTGATCGTGTTGGAAGGTTGTTTGCGGGTCTTTTCAAGCTCAGGGGGTGATCGACCCCGTGAAGTCACCCACGGTCTGTGTGGTCGGGGGGACATGGTTGGCGAGATGAGCCTGGATGGCGGCCCCCGTTCGGCCAGTGTGGTGGCGTTGCAACCTACTTGGTGTTCCATCGTATTGCGGACCGACTTGATGGAGTTCATCCGAGAGGAGCCCTTGTTTGTCCAGGACATGCTGGGTGCCGTGGTGGGCCGTGCCAGGCTTGCCACGCATGCGCTTCGGCAGGCTTTTTTCACCGACACTTACAGCCGCCTGCGGGACTTGCTGCTTCGCAACGCCTTGCCGCTGCCTGACGGCCGCCTGCTGGTCAAAGACCGCATGACGCATGCCTTGATGGCGCAACAAATCGGCGCGAGCCGCGAAATGGTCTCTCGCCTGTTCAAGGATTTGATGGAGGGCGGGTATGTCTCCAGAAACGAGCGGCGCCAGTACGTTCTCAACCCTCCCATTCCCTCGCGCTGGTGAGTCTCGGCGGTGACGGGTTGATGGGTCATACCCAAAAGTCGCCAAACTGGGATAATGGTGTTCTGCGAAGTCAGTGCGGTACCACACGCGCACCGACGGGGCATGAACTCTATTTCTGCTGCTGATGAACACCATTGACAAACCCATCCCTCCTGGGCAACCCCTCCCCCATCGAAAAATTCTGCGCGAATGGCTCGTTCCTCTGGCCGAGCGCACCACGTTTTACGCCATCGCCTTGCTGCTGATGGATCTGGCCATCTGGGCCGCCTTGTTGGCTGGTACGGTGCTGTTTGATGCCTGGTGGGCCAAGTTGCTGTGCGGCTTGGCCGCCGGGTTCACGATTGGCCGTCTTTTCATCATCGGGCATGACGCTTGTCATCAAAGTCTGACCCCGCACCGTGGGCTCAACAAATGGCTGGGTCGCATCGCATTTTTGCCCTCACTCACGCCTTACAGCCTGTGGGACGTGGGTCATAACGTGGTGCATCACGGCTATACCAATCTCAAAGGCTTTGATTTTGTCTGGGCGCCCCTGACCCAGGCCGAATATGAAAGCCTGTCGACGGTGGACCGCGCCCTCGATCGTTTGTATCGCAGTGGCTGGGCTCCGGGCCTTTACTACATGGTCGAGATCTGGTGGAAAAGAATGTTTTTCCCCAACGCCCGACACATGCCCACACGCCGCTCCATTTTCATTCAGGACAACCTGCTGGTCAGCGCCTTTGGCTTGATTTGGGTGGGAGTCATGGTGGCGGCTGCGCTGGCCACGGACCAATCGGTGGCCTTGGTGCTGCTGATGGGTGTGCTGGTACCGTTCTTCCTCTGGTGCGCCATGATCGGCTTTGTGGTGTATGTGCACCACACCCATGTCAAGGTGTCCTGGCACGATGACCGCAGCGCCTGGTCCAAAGCCCAGCCGTTCGTGTCAACCACCGTTCACCTGACTTTTCCGTTCAACATTGGGGCGCTGATGCATCACATCATGGAGCACACGGCGCACCATGTAGACATGAGCATTCCGCTGTACAAGCTGCGCCAGGCCCAGAACAAGCTCGAAGACATGCTGCCCGAACGCATCATCATCCAGCCCTTTTCATGGCGTTGGTACTTTGACACCGCTCGGCAGTGCAAGCTGTATGACTTCACACGTCGCTGCTGGACCGACTACGCGGGTCGTGCCACCAGCCAGCCGGCCTCTTCTCCGACCTGATGACCGACCCAGGGTCGTGTCAAAAGCAAAAAGGGATCCCTCGGGATCCCTTTTTTGTCGCAACAGACAAACCCGTTGGCGCGAACACTCGGCTCAGGCCGCCGCTCGACGGGCCAGGATTTCCAGAGCTGGCAAGGTCTTGCCTTCGAGCACCTCCAGGAAGGCACCCCCTCCGGTGGAGATATAGCCGATTTTTTGCTCGATGCCGAAGCGCGCAATGGCCGCCAGGGTGTCCCCGCCGCCGGCGATGCTGAAGCCATCGGAGGCAGCAATGGCCCGCGCCACCACCTCGGTGCCCTTGGAAAAAGCGTCAAACTCGAACACACCCACCGGTCCGTTCCAGACGATCGTGCCCGCTGCGCGCAGCTGCGTGGCCAGGCGTTGCGCCGTTTCTGGTCCGATGTCCAGAATCAGGTCATCATCAGCCACATCAGCGGCGGCTTTGATGGTGGCTGGTGCATCGGCGGCGAAGCGCTGGGCCACCACCACATCGGTGGGGATGGGCACCTCGGCGCCTCGGGCCTTCATGGCCTGGATCACCGCACGCGCCTGATCGACCAGATCGGGTTCGGCCAGGCTTTTGCCAATCGGCAGGCCGGCGGCCAGCAAAAAAGTGTTGGCAATGCCGCCACCCACAATCAGATGGTCGACCTTGTCTGCCAGGCTTTGCAAAATCGTCAGCTTGGTGGAGACCTTCGAGCCCGCCACAATGGCTACCAAGGGGCGGCGTGGTGCGGCCAGGGCGCGGGTGATGGCGTCAATCTCGGCCGCCAGCAGCGGGCCGGCGCAGGCGATGGCAGCAAATTGCGCGATGCCGTAGGTGGTGGCTTCGGCGCGGTGGGCGGTGCCAAAAGCGTCATTCACGTAGATATCGCACAACGCCGCCATTTTGCGGGCCAAGACTTCCTGGTTCTTTTTCTCACCCGGGTTGATGCGGCAGTTTTCCAACAGCACCACCTGGCCGGGTTGCACCGACACACCGTCGACCCAGTCGCGCACCAGCGGGACGGGCTGGCCCAACAATTCGGCCAGACGTTCAGCCACGGGCTGCAAGGAGTCCTGCGGCGTCCAGGTGCCCTCGGTGGGGCGCCCCAGGTGCGAGCTCACCATCACAGCCGCTCCGGCGTCGATCGCCGCACGGATACAAGGCAGGGAGGCGCGAATGCGGGTGTCTTCGGTGATGCGCCCTTGTTCATCTTGCGGAACATTGAGGTCGGCGCGGATGAATACACGGCGGCCATGGGCCTGACCTTGGGCACAGAGATCGGAAAAGCGAATGAAGTTCATGTGGCTATTTTAAAAGTGGCAACTTGCACAGCCTGACGCGCAGGCTGCAGGGTCACCAGCCCAGCCCGAGGTGCAACGGGAGGTAGACCATCATGCCCACCACGATCGTCCCCAGAATGACCTGCCCGCGGCCGCGACGCAGGAAATAAAAACCGGCACCGGCTGCGGCGGCGCACCAGCGGGCATCCTGCCAGCTCGAGATCAGCTGCCCTTGCGTGGTCAGCAACTCGGGCACGATCACCGCACTCAGGGCCGCGATGGGGGCGTATTGCAGACCCCGCGTGGCCCAGCGTGGCAGCTGCCACTCTTGATCGGACATGAAGAAAAAACAGCGCGTGACCAGCGTCACCACGCCCAGGCCCAGCAAGGTCAGAAGGGTCCAGGTTTCACTCATGGGCGATCCGCCTGATCCGGTGTTGGGCGCGTTGGGCGTTCCAGCAACATGCACAAAGCCACCGCAGAGGCAATCCCCACGACGATGTTGAGCTTCAATGGCAGTGCGACGGCGACGACCCCTGCCATGCCTGCCACCACCGCCGAGACGACGCGCAAACGCGAATTCGCCAGCGAACAGGTCACGCCCACCAGTGCCAGGATGCCTGCAAAGCTCAGCCCCCAGTGCAGTGGGATGACCTGAGCCAGTGCGATGCCGACAAAGCCCGTCAACACCCAGGTGATCCAGATCATTCCGCAATGGCCCGCCAGGTAGGCTTGTTCGGTCCGCTGGCCGTTGGCATCTTCGGCAGGGGTGGGGAAGCGATGCACAAATTGCACGTAACTCAGGTCTGCCGTGAAATACCCGGCCACCAGCCGTTGCCAGCGAGGCCAGGCCATCAGGTAGCCGCGCAAGTGGGCGCTGAACACGACGAAACGCAAATTCACACAAGTGCCGGTGGCCAGGATGACCCACATCGGCGCATCCGCCGCCAGCAAGGGTATGGCCGCCAGTTGAACGCTGCCTGCATACACCAGCAAGGTCATCACGACCGCGTCAAAACTGCTCATGCCGGCATTGACCATGGCCACGCCTGTCATCAGACCCCAGGCCGACAGGCCGGGCGAGACCGAGATACTGGCTCTGACGCCTTCCCAGAAGGCCGGGTGTGAGTAGTTGTCCTTGAGGAAAAACATGCGTCGCGAGCCTGGGCCGAGGCGGTGTTTCAGCGCCCTGGCGCGGGGTCGGACGCAGCGTCTGCCGCAACGCAGCTTGACGGCACCGTGAAAACGTCCCCCACCGCGATCGGATGACCGCGCAAATAGTCGGCCACGGCCACCCGTCGCGCCCCTGCGCGTTGCAGGGCCAACAGCCGCAGCACGCCTCCCTGACCGGTGGCCACATCCACCCCCGCCGAGGAAACCGACACAACGGTGCCGGGCACTGCGCCCTGGGATGACAGCTGGGGCACCTCGCAGTCCCACACCTTCAACAGGTCTTGGCCGAGTTGTGCCTGCGCACCAGGAAAGGGGTCGAAGGCCCATACCTGGCGTGCCAGGGCTTGGGCGTCACGCCGCCAGTCTAGCGGTGCCTCATGCTTTTCGATCTTGTGTGCGTAGGTCACCCCGGTCTCGGTTTGCGCGATGCGTGGCAACTCCGGCAGTCTGGCCAGCGCCTGTGCCATCAACTGGCCGCCCAGCTCGGCCAGGCGATCGTGTAGGTGGGCGGTGGTCTCCCGGGGCAGGATGGGCATGCGCTGGACCAAGAGCATGTCGCCCGTGTCCAGGCCGGCGTCCATCTGCATGATGGTGATGCCGGTTTCGTTGTCGCCCGCCTCGATCGCCCGGTGGATGGGGGCCGCTCCGCGCCAGCGCGGCAACAAAGAGGCGTGGATGTTCAGGCAACCCAGCGCTGGCAGGCTCAGCACCCACTCGGGCAGGATCAACCCGTAGGCGGCCACCACCATGGCTTGGGCCTGTGCCTGTACCAGCGCGGCATGTGCGGCCTGGGCATCCTCCGGGTAGCGACCGTCCAGGCGCAGGCTGCGTGGCTGTAGCACGGGAATGCCACGCTCAAGAGCCAATTGCTTGACAGGCGAGGCTTGCAGTTTGAGCCCCCGGCCGGCTGGCCGGTCGGGTTGGGTCAAGACCAAACACACCTCGTGCCCGGCTTCCAGGAGGGCTGCCAGGGCCACGCGGGCAAAGACCGGCGTGCCGGCAAAAATCAGGCGCATGGTCAGTGCTGGGCGTCGCGTTGTGCCTTGAGCATTTTGGTTTTGATGCGACCCCGTTTGAGCAGCGACAGGTACTCGACAAACACCTTGCCCCGGAGATGATCCATTTCATGCTGGATACACACGGCGGTCAATTCGCTGGCCTCAATGTGGTGCAGGTTGCCGTGCTCGTCCAGAGCGCGCACATGGATCTGCGCCGCGCGTTCCACCCGATCGAACACACCGGGCACAGACAGGCAGCCCTCATCTCCCCGCACGCGCTCTTCACTGACCCAGACAACCTCAGGATTGATCAGCACCACGGGGTGGTTGCGCTCTTCGGAGGTATCAAGGACGATGACTTGCTCATGCACATTGACCTGGGTCGCGGCCAGGCCCACGCCGCTGGCGTCGTACATGGTTTCGAGCATGTCGCTCACCAGGGTGCGGATGCGGTCATCCACCACCTGCACAGGTCGTGCGACGGTGTGAAGCCGGGGGTCGGGATAGACGAGGATGGGTAACAGTGACATGCCCTCTATTGTCCCAGTTTTGCCCAGGGCTGTGGGCCAGACCGCGTCAGTGACACTTCTGAAAATAGGGATCGACGGGGCCGCTGCTCCGAGTGACAGCCCCCTAGCATCGCCAGCCTTCAAAGACATGTACCAGGGGGTCAGGATGACACAAACCTATGTGCCGGGTTGGCAGGATTGGCTTCGGCTGCAGCTCACCCCGGGCGTGGGCCTTCACACCGGGCTTCAGGTGTGGCGCCGGCTGGGCAGGGCAACGGCGCTGTTTGAACGTCTCGGCAGCCAAGGGGACGACGTGCAGGGGCTGCTGAGCGCCGCGCAAGTCCAATCACTCCGTCTGATACCTGCGGGTTGGTCGGCCATGTGCGAGCGCGTCGGGGACTGGTTGGCTTCACCTCGGCCTGGGGAAGCCCATGGTTTGTGGACACTGGATCACCCTCTGTATCCTGTCGCCTTGCGGGAGACCCACGATCCGCCTCTGTGCCTGTTTGTGCGCGGCCAGTTGTCGGGATGGCCCCAGCGGGCGGTGGCGGTGGTTGGCAGCCGCAATCCGACCCGACAAGGGTTGGAGAACGCGCATCGATTTGCCTCCAGTTTAGCCGGCGCCGGCTGGTGTGTGGTGTCGGGTCTGGCTCTGGGTATCGACGGTGCAGCGCATCGCGGTGCCTTGTCGACCGACACCCAGGGCAGTACCTTGGCGGTGGTGGGAACGGGCCTGGACCAGGTCTATCCCTCCAGCCATCGTGAGCTGGCCGATGAGATCGCCGCTCAGGGTTGGTTGGTCAGCGAATTGTTGCCAGGGGCGCCACCGCTGGCGGCGCATTTCCCACGCCGCAACCGCCTGATTGCCGCTCTGAGTCAGGCCAGCCTGGTGGTCGAGGCGAGCCTGCGTTCAGGCTCGCTCATCACGGCTCGCCTGGCACTGGAATTGGGTCGCGAGGTGCTGGCCGTGCCGGGTTCTATCCACTCCCCCCAATCGCGTGGCTGCCATGCGCTGATCAAGCAAGGCGCGAAACTGGTCGAATCCATTCAGGATGTGTTTGAAGAGTTGGGGCCTTCGTTGGGTCCGCTTCACCTGGGTACGACACACAGGGCGGCGGTGTCACCCGCGGCCTGCGCAGAAGACCCTCCCCAACAGCACCACCAGGTCTGGCAGGCCCTGGGACATGACCCGGTATCGCTCGAGTTGCTGTGCCAGCGTGTTCAGCAGGAAACCGCCCAGGTTCTGGCGGGCTTGCTCGCCCTGGAGCTGGGGGGCTGGATTGAGCGTTTGCCTGGCGGGCGCTTTCAGCGTGTGCGCTAGCCGACATGAAACCCGTGAAAGAACGGCAAAACCCTTGACGACGATGCTTGAAAACCGGTTATATTGGGGGCCATGTTTGATGTTCTCGTCTACGTGTACGAAAACTACTGGCGCGGCGATGCCTGCCCCGAGATTCAGCATCTGGGGCGCAAGCTCAGTGCCGCCGGCTTTGAAGCCGAAGAGATTGATCAAGCCTTGCAATGGCTCGAAGGTTTGCAGCAAGCCTCGCACGACACCCAGTTCATCGACATCTCCCCTGCTCCGGCCTCGCCGGCACACTCACCGTCGGCCCACAGCATGCGGGTCTATTCGGTGGTCGAACAGGATCGTTTGGGCGCCCAGTGCCTGGGCTTCCTGAGCTTTCTGGAGTCTGCTGGGGTGTTGCCCGCACATTTGCGAGAGATTGTTCTGGACCGCGCCATGGCCGTGACCCAGCACCCGGTGTCCCTGGACGATCTCAAGATCATCGTGTTGATGGCTTACTGGAGCGCGGGCATCGAGCCCGATGCGCTCATCCTCGACGAGTTGTGCGACGACTCGGATCGAGTCGCCCACTGAGCCAGGCTTACACCACGGCGCCCGCGTTGGGGTCGTCCGGATCGCCCTCTTTTTTCGTGCTTTTGATCAAGTCCTCGCGGCGGATGCCCAACCACATGGCAATGGCGGCGGCCACAAACACCGAGGAGTAAATGCCGAACACAATACCAATGGTCAGGGCCAGCGCAAAGTAATGCAGTGTGGCGCCGCCGAACAGCAGCATCGAAAGCACCATCAACTGGGTGGAACCGTGGGTGATGATGGTCCGGCTGATCGTTGAGGTGATGGCGTTGTCAATGATTTCGACGGTGCTCATCTTCCGAAAGCGGCGGAAGTTTTCCCGGATTCGGTCAAAGATCACCACCGACTCGTTCACGGAGTAGCCCAGCACCGCCAGCACGGCTGCCAGCACCGGCAATGAGAACTCCCACTGGAAGAATGCGAAGAAGCCCAGGATGATGATCACATCGTGCAGGTTGGCGATGATGGCGGCGACTGCAAATTTCCACTCGAAGCGCACGGCCAGATACAGCATGATGCCCACGACCACAAAGGCCAGGGCCTTGAGGCCATCGGCCGCCAGTTCGTCACCCACCTGAGGGCCCACGAACTCGGTGCGCCGCAACTCGGCGCTGCCATCGGCCTGCTTGAGTGCCGCCAGCACCTTGTCGCTTTGCTGGGCGGAACTCACCCCCTTGACGGCAGGCAGGCGGATCAGCACATCTCTTGCGGTGCCAAAGTTTTGTACCTGTACATCGGCATAACCCAATGCTGCGATGGCGTTGCGGGCCTGATTGAGATCGGCGGGCTGGCTGTAACTCACCTCCATCAGGGTGCCACCGGTGAATTCCACCGACAGGTGCAGTCCGCGTGAAAACAGGAAGAACACGGCCGCCAGAAATGTGATCAGGGACACCGCATTGAAGGCCAGCGCATGCCGCATGAACGGGATGTCGCGACGGATTTTGAAGAATTCCATGGAGAGGACTTTCAGTCAGCGCAAAGGGGCAACGTCGAGGGTCAACGGGTGGAAGGGCTGTCGGCGGTGGGGGCGGCCGACGCATCGGGGCGCCACACAGTGCCGATCGACACGCTCTTGAGCTTTTTCTGTCGCCCGTACCACAGGTTCACCAGGCCGCGAGAAAAGAACACGGCCGAGAACATGCTGGTCAGGATACCCAGACAGTGCACCACGGCAAAGCCACGAACCGGACCCGAGCCGAAAGCCAACAGCGCCAAACCAGCAATCAGGGTGGTGACGTTCGAATCCAGAATGGTGGCCCAGGCGCGCTCGTAGCCGGCGTGAATGGCCGATTGCGGCGACACACCCAGGCGCAATTCCTCGCGCACGCGCTCGTTGATCAGCACGTTGGCGTCGATGGCCATGCCCAGCACCAAGGCCATGGCGGCCATGCCCGGAAGCGTCAGCGTGGCTTGCAGCATGGACAGCACCGCCACCAGCAACAGCAGGTTGACCGCCAGCGCCACGCTGGAGAACAACCCAAACAGCATGTAATAAACACACATGAACACTGCCACGGCCACAAACCCCCAGGTCACGCTGTTGAAGCCCTTGGCAATGTTTTCAGCGCCCAGGCTGGGGCCGATGGTGCGCTCTTCAATGATCTCCATCGGCGCAGCCAGTGAGCCGGCACGCAGCAAGAGGGCCACGTCGTTGGCCTCGGTGGTGCTCATGCGGCCCGAGATTTGCACACGTCCGCCGCCGATTTCGCTGCGAATCACTGGCGCGGTCACGACCTCGCCCTTGCCTTTTTCAAACAACAGGATGGCCATGCGTTTGCCCACGCTCTCACGGGTGACATCGCGGAAGATGCGCGCGCCTTTGGCGTCCAGCGTCAGGTGGACGGCGGCCTCCTGGGTCTGGCTGTCAAAGCCGGGCTGGGCATCGGTCAGGTTTTCACCGGTCAGCAGAACTTGCTTTTTGACCACCACCGCCTGCCCATTGCGCTCCAGGAAGCGTTCGGTGCCGAAAGGCACGGGGCCGGAACCCAGCTCGGCGGCACGGGCCTCGCTGCTGTCCTCGACCATGCGGATTTCCAGGGTGGCGGTGCGGCCCAGAATGTCCTTCGCCTTGGCGGTGTCCTGAACGCCGGGGAGTTGCACCACGATGCGGTCCAGCCCCTGCTGCTGAATCACCGGCTCGGCCACGCCCAGTTCGTTGATCCGGTTGTGCAGCGTGGTGATGTTTTGCTTGAGCGCTTGCTCCTGAACTCGGCGACCCGCTTCGGGTTTGAGGCGGGCGCTCAGCTTGATGTCCCCACCCTCGTTCGCACTGCTGGTCTGCAAGTCGGGAAACTGCTCCTGGATCAGGCGTTGTGCCGCCTCATGGGTGGCGCTGTCGCGAAAGCGGACCTCCAGCGTTTGCCCATCGCGGCTGATGCCGGCATGGCGCAGGTTTTTCTCGCGCAGCGCGGTGCGCACATCACCGGTCAGTGATTCGGCTTTCTTGGTCAGTGCTGCGGGCATGTCGACCTGCAGCATGAAATGCACGCCCCCGCGCAGATCCAGGCCCAAGTACATGGGCGCTGCATTGAGCGCGGACAGCCATTGGGGGGAGCGTGACAGCAAATTGAGGGCGACGACATAGGGGGCGTCGTTGGGGTCGGGGGTCAGGGCGCGCTGGATGGCGTCCTTGGCCTTGAGTTGCTGGTCGGTGTTGTCAAAGCGAACCTTGAGCGAACCGGCTTCGAGCTGAATCAGGCCCGGGGTGACCCCGGCTGAGCGCAAAGCCTCCTCGACACGCGACTGCACGCCACTGTCGACTTTGACCGACGCTTTGGCGCTCGAGACTTGCACAGCCGGCGCCTCGCCAAAGAAATTGGGCAAGGTGTAGAGGCTGCCCACCAGCAAGGCGATCAGGATGATCGCGTATTTCCAGACCGGGTAACGGTTCATGTCATGTCCTGCGAGACGTCAGCGGACCCCACCAGACTTCAGCCGGTCCGTCAGGCCACTGCGTGATGAAGGTGGGGCGATGCATGCATGCGGCACCGTACAAGAGCGGTGCCAACGGCTTACTTGATGGTGCCTTTGGGAAGCACCTGAACCACAGCGCTGCGCTGCAGTTGCACTTCGACGCCAGTGGCGATTTCCACACTGAGGTGGCTGTCGCCCAGCTTGGTGACCTTGCCCAGCAGGCCGCCGGCAGTCGCCACTTCATCGCCCTTGGCCAAGGCGTCAATCATGGCACGATGCTCTTTCTGGCGCTTCATCTGAGGGCGGATCATGACGAAATACAACACCACAAACATCAGCACCAGCGGCAACATGCTCATGAGCGATGAGCCCATGTCTCCTCCGGCGGAGGCGGCGGGTGCGGTCTGGGCAATGGCAGATGAAATGAACACAAGGATCTCCTTAGGGTCGAACCCGCCATTGTATTCGGGGGGACGCCTCTTCCTTGAAAGCCCTGGACCCTTCAGGGCTTGTCCTGTTCTATCATCCGCGAATGAACACACCAGCCCACGACGGGGGTGCCATTCCCCACCACGACCACACGCACGAGCATGACCACTCGCACCTGGGTGAGATGGATGTGCGGGTCCGCGCCTTGCAATCCTTGCTGGTCCAAAAAGGGTACATCGACCCGGCCGCACTGGATCGCATTATCGAGACTTATGAAAAAGAAGTGGGCCCTCACAACGGCGCTCGTGTCGTGGCTCGGGCCTGGGATGACCCTGCCTACCGTGACTGGTTGCTCCGCGATGCCACTGCTGCCATCGCCGACATGGGCTACAGCGGACGCCAGGGCGAACACATGGTGGTGGTACCCAATACGCCCGAAGAGCACCACATGGTGGTGTGCACCTTGTGCAGTTGCTACCCTTGGCCGGTGCTCGGTTTGCCGCCGGTCTGGTACAAAAGTGCCCCCTACCGCAGCAAGGCGGTCCTGGATCCACGCGGCGTACTGGCCGACTTCGGTGTCACCCTGCCGGCCGACAAGCGCATCCGGGTGTGGGATTCCACGGCGGAAGTGCGCTACCTGGTGTTGCCCGAGCGACCTGTGGGGACCGAGGGCTGGTCACGCGAGCGCCTGGCCGAGTTGGTCACGCGCGACAGCATGATCGGTACGGGCTTGGCCCTGCCCCCTGACGCTTCAAGCGCAGCCACCGGGGTGGCGGCATGAACGGCGTGCATGACATGGGCGGGCAGCAGGGGTTTGGCCCGGTTCGGCCTGAGCCCAATGAGCCGATTTTTCATGCGCCTTGGGAAGGACCGGCCATGGGCATCACGGTGCTCATGGGGGGCATGGGCCAGTGGAACATCGACCAGGCCCGCAGCGCCCGGGAGTCGTTACCGCCAGCGGTTTATCTGGGCAGCAGCTACTACCAGATCTGGCTGCGCGCGCTTGAGCGCATGATGCTCGAACGAGGCCTGGTGTCTGAAGACGAGTTGCGCACCGGGTCGCAGCAGCAAACCCCGGTGCCGGTGCGCGTCATCGGTGCCGACCGGGTGGACGCGGTGTTGGCCGCCGGCTCCCCAGCCACCCGGCCCGCGCTGCTGCCTGCCCGGTTCCAAGTCGGTGAGCGCGTGCGTGCACGCAACATGCACCCGGTCGGTCACACCCGATTGCCGCGGTATGTGCGGGGCCATGTGGGTACCATCGCCAGGGTTCACGGCGCCCATGTGTTGCCCGATCGGCATGTGGCGGTTCCACCGGGGCCCCATGCCGACGAGGGCGAGTGGCTTTACACCGTCGTGTTCGATGGGGTCGATCTATGGGGCCCTGACGCCGATCCGATGGTGCAGGTCAGTGTCGACGCCTGGGAGTCTTATCTCGAACCCTGGAGCTCGACATGAGCGACGCCCGTGCCACCCTGGCTCAGATCGCGGCCCAATGCCGACACGGTTTGCCGCTGCCTCCGCACGGCGCAGATCAGGCGGTGTTTGCCGAGCCCTGGCAGGCCCAGGCTTTCGCCATGACGGTGGCCCTGCACGAGCAAGGCCTGTTCACCTGGCCCGAATGGGCGGCGACCTTGACGGCCAGGCTGCGAGCGGTCGCCGCCGAAGGCGGGCAGGACGACGGGTCCAACTACTATCAGCATTGGCTCGATGCGCTCGAGTCTCTGGTGCTGACCCGGCGCATCGGAACGCCCGACCAACTGCACGAACTGGAGCATGCCTGGGAAGCCGCGGCCGCGCGCACTCCGCACGGTCAACCGATTGAACTTCAACCCGGCGACTTCAGCGCCGCCCGTTGAGGCGGGGCGCAGACGACCGATGGCTGACGACCGATGGCCGATGGCCCACCGCCGCGATGGCGGCTCAGGCCGCCAGCGTCTGTTGTGACGGGTCGCGCCAGGACTTCATCAGCCGCTCCCATTGTGGCCGCACCGTGGCCAGGTGGCGCGCCTTGACGTGGCCATAGCCCTTGATCTGCTCGGGTAAACGGGCGATGTCTACGGCCAGCGCATGGTTGCCGGCGTTGAGTGTCTTCATCACCTCCTCCAGGCTGGCGCGGTACTCGCCGATCAGCGCCCGTTCGGTACGCCGTTCTTCGGTCTTGCCGAAAATGTCCAACGCCGATCCGCGCAAGCCCTTGAAGCGGGCCAGCCAGCCAAACACGCCCAGCATCCAGGCGCCGTAGGTTTTCTTGACCAGTTCGCCCTTCTCGTTGGTCTTGGCCAGCAAAGGGGGGGCCAGGTGGAACTTGAGTTGGAAGTCGCCTTCGAACTGGTCGCGGATGCGCTGCTGGAAAGCGGGGTCGCTGTGCAGACGCGCCACTTCGTACTCGTCCTTGTAGGCCATCAGCTTGAACAGGTTGCGGGCGACGGCCTCGCTCAAGCTGGTCTTGCCCAGCGGCGCTTCGGCCTGTTGCACCCGGTTCACAAAGCTGCGGTAGGACTCGGCGTAGGCCGCGTCCTGGTAGTCGGTCAAAAAGGCCACGCGCCGTTGAAGCAAGTCCTCGACGGTTTCGCGCTTCTTGAACTGGACGACTTGCGAGGGCTTGAGCAGCGCTTCGACACGCGACCAGTCGTGGGCGCACTGCCGGCCCCACTCAAAAGCCTGCTTGTTTTGCTCGACGGCCACTTCGTTGAGCTCAATGGCTCGCAACAGCGACTCGCGCCCCAGCGGGATCCAGCCACGTTGCCAGGCATAGCCCAGGATCATCGGGTTGATGAAAATCGTGTCCCCCATCAGCTGGGAAGCCACGGCATTGGCGTCGAACACGCCCAGGTTTTGCGCATGCGTGTCGCTGCCAATGGCCTGGCCGATGTCGTTCACGCAGGCCTGTGATGGGTTGACCCAGCCGCCGTTTTTGACGAAGGCCGCCGTCGGGGTGCTGTAGCCATTCAGTGCCACACGGGTGCGACCGGCGCGCATGCGTTGCACCGTTTCTTTGCCCGACGTCACGATGGGGTCGCAACCGATGATGAGGTCGGCCGCCGCCATGCTGACGCGCGTGGTGCAAATGTCAGATTGCCGATCGGCAATGTAAACATGGGCCCAGGTCGAGCCCCCTTTTTGCGCCAACCCGGCCGAGTCTTGGGTGACGACACCGCGCCCCTCGATGTGGGCCGCCATGCCCAGCAGTTGACCGATGGTGATGACCCCGGTGCCGCCGACACCGGCCACCACGATGCCCCAAGGCTGTGGCGTGGTCAGCACTAGCGGGTCGGGCAGTGCACCCAGGGTGAAGGGAGAAGCTGCTTGTGCCTTGGCTTTTTTCTTGAGCTGGCCACCCTCGACGGTGACGAAGCTGGGGCAAAAGCCCTTGAGGCAGCTGGTGTCCTTGTTGCAGGTGCTCTGGTTGATGGTGCGCTTGCGGCCAAACTCGGTTTCCAGAGGCTCCACACTCAGACAGTTGCTTTGGGTGCTGCAGTCGCCGCAGCCCTCGCACACGGCCTCGTTGATCACCACCCGCAAGGCCGGATCCACCATGGTGCCGCGCTTGCGGCGGCGGCGTTTCTCGGTGGCACAGGTCTGGTCGTAGAGGATGACGGTGCAGCCCTTGATCTCGCGAAACTCGCGCTGGATGGCGTCCAGGCGATCGCGGTGTTGAACCTCGATGCCGGACGGCAGGTCGCGTGCGCCTTCATATTTTTCAGGTTCGTCGGTGACGATGGTGATTTTTTGTGCGCCTTCGGCCCGCATGCTTTGCGCGATCTGGATCGGGGTATGGCCTTCGGGGCGTTCACCCACCGGCTGTCCGCCGGTCATGGCCACGGCATCGTTGTAGAGGATCTTGTAGGTGATGTTGACGCCCGCCGCCACACTTTGGCGAATCGCCAGCATGCCACTGTGGAAGTAGGTGCCGTCGCCAATGTTGGCGAACACATGCTGATCGTTGCTGAAGTGCTGCTGACCGACCCAGGGCACGCCCTCGCCCCCCATCTGGGTGAACCCCGTCGTGCTGCGGTCCATCCAAATGCTCATGAAGTGGCAGCCAATGCCTGCCATCGCACGCGAGCCCTCCGGCACCTTGGTGCTGGTGTTGTGCGGGCAGCCCGAGCAGAACCAGGGCTGGCGATCGGCTTTCACCTCCAGCACCTGCAGCGATTGCTCTTTGGCGTCCAGGATGGCCAGATGGGCGTCCATGCGCGCGCAGGTCTCGGCATCGAGCCCCAGCTTTTTCAGGCGTTGGGCAATTGCCCGGGCGATCAAGGGGGGGTTGAGTTCGTGGTTGGGGCGCAGCAGGGTCTGTGCCGTCGGGTTCGGCACCGACCACTCGCCTCCCGCCAGGTCGCCATCGGCTTCGCTGAACTTGCCCAGCACGCGCGGGCGCTGGCTGTCGGGCCAGTTGTAGAGCTCTTCCTTGATCTGGTATTCAATGACCTGACGCTTTTCTTCCACCACCAGAATTTCTTGCAAGCCCTGGGCGAATTCGCGCGTGCCGTGCGCTTCCAGCGGCCACACCACGCCCACTTTGTGCAAGCGGATACCCAGGCGTCGACAGGCGGCGTCATCCAGCCCGAGATCGACCAGGGCTTGACGGGTGTCGTTGTAAGCCTTGCCGCTGGCGATCAGGCCAAAGCGGTCGTTGGGCCCTTCGATGACGTTGTGGTTGAGACGGTTGGCGCGGATATAGGCCAGCGCGGCATACCATTTGTACTGGAACATCCGCGCTTCCTGCGTGAGCGGATCATCGGGCCAGCGGATGTGCAGGCCACCGGCGGGCATCTCGAAATCGGGGATCACCACTTGAACCCGCTCGGGATCGATCTGGGTGGTGGCGCTGGACTCAACAATCTCCTGAATCGTCTTCATGCCCGACCACAGCCCGGCGAAGCGGCTGAGGGCCAGGCCGTGCACGCCGTAGTCGAGCACCTCTTGCACACTGGATGGGAAAAACACTGGCGTGCCGCAGGCTTTGAAAATGTGATCGCTCTGGTGCGCCACCGTGCTGCTTTTGGCCACGTGGTCATCGCCGGCCACCGCCAGCACGCCGCCCCAAGGCGTGGTGCCCGCCATGTTGGCGTGCTTGAACACATCGGAGCAGCGGTCTACGCCGGGCCCTTTGCCGTACCAGATGCCAAACACGCCATCGAATTTGTTGTTGCCGGGAGGGGCAAAGCCGAGTTGCTGGGTGCCCCACAAAGCGGTGGCGGCCAACTCCTCATTGACCCCGGGCTGGAACACGATGTGCTGGGCCTGGAGGTACTTTCGGGCTTTCCACAAGGCCTGGTCGTAACCCCCCAGGGGGGAACCCCGGTAACCGCTGATGAAGCCGGCGGTGTTTTTCCCCATCAGCGCGTCGCGCTGACGTTGCAGCATGGGCAGCTTGACCAGGGCCTGCACGCCACTCATGAAAGCGCGGCCGACTTCCAGCGAGTACTTGTCGTCCAGGGTCACGGTCTCCAGTGCCTGGCGGATGTGGTCGGGTAAAGGGGCGTTCATCAGGTTTCCTCCAGGGGGGAGTGTATGGGGAGGGTCTGGGTCAGTGTCAAGCCAGACTGGTACACCATCCGCCTCATGGGGGGACTTTCAGCACGGCTCAGGGAAGCGCCGCCTGGCGCGGCCACAACACCCACAGCCGCAAGCTTTGTCGCAGGCGGCCTGCCAGTTGACCGGCAGCGTCGCCGGTGCCGGCGAAATAGTCGGCACGGACCGCCCCCACAATGGCGCTGCCCGTGTCCTGGGCCACCACCAACTTTTGCAAGCGCTGGCTGGGGCCTTCAGAGACCAGCCAGACCGGGCTGGCATAAGGAATGCTGCCCGGATCAACCGCAATGGAGCGACCGGCCGTCAAAGGCACTCCCTGTGCACCACGGGGCCCCAGGCTGGGGTCGGGCAAGGCCTCTTCACGGAAAAAAATGTAGCGCGGATTGACCGCCAATAACTCGCGGGTGCGCTGTGGGTTACTTGCCAGCCAGGCCTTGATACCTGGCCAGGTGGCATCGCGGGTGAGGTTCTGGTCCAGCAGCCAGCGCCCAATGCTTTGGTAGGGGTGCTCGTTGGATCCGGCAAAGGCCAGCCGCACGGTGCTTGGGCGTCCATCCGGCTCTTGAAGTTGCAACCGACCGGAGCCCTGGATGTGCAGCACCATGGCATCCACGGGGTCGGCGAGCCATGCAATCTCACGGCCACGCAGGGCTTCCTGCGCTTCGGGCAGTGAATCGATGTCGCGCCGGCTGTACCAGGGGCGGCCGTTGCGCCGGGCCGCCTCCAGGCCTGCGGGGGGTGCGTGCAAGGGGACTTCGAAGCCGGGCCGCCGTACCCGCGAGGCCACAAACACCGGTTCGTAGTAACTCGTTAGCAAACCAGCGGCCTGGCCATCGGTGCTTTCGACCCGGTAGGGCTGCAACTGCGCCATCAACCACTCCCGTTGTTCCTGGGGGTCGGCGATGCTCAGGCGGCGTAACTCCGGACACAGAGGGGCGAACACCGCGCTGGGGCGCTGGCAATTGCGCAGCAATGCCTCCCAGGCTTCATGCATGGCATCTTGATGCCAGCCGGGCAGTTCGTGCCAGCCGCTGGCGACCCAACGGCTTTTGCCGGCAGCAACCAAGGGAGGGCGCGACGGGCTGGGCGTGCTGGTGGCGGGCACGCTGGCGGGCCCTGATCGCGCGTCCTGGGGAGAGACGGTGCCGGGTACGGGCAAATCAGGTGCAGGAGAGCGTATCGGCGGGCTGGAGCAGGCCACCAGGCTGCCTACAATCGCCCAGCCCAACCATCGCCACAGGAGGTATTGCATGGCCCTGATTCTGCTTGAAGCCCTGGGGGCAGGGTTGCTGCTGCTCTTAATTGTCTGGTGGACCATGTTTGCCGGCCGAGATCGGGGTGAGCCCCCGCGCGAGGATGCCCAGCCCCAGTCAAAGACCCCATCCAAGGACCCCGAGGCCTCAGACCCGGACAAGCGGCTCTGAGCCCGGCGAACACGAGGGTGCGCCTGCGCGTCGGTGCGAGAGTGCCGTGTGATGGGGCCGGATCGCATATGCCCTTAGCCGGTTTCGCCACGCAGCAGATTGGCCAGCTCGACAGCAGACTTGACTTGCATTTTGTCAAACACGCGGGCCCGGTGAACCTCCACCGTGCGCACGCTGATGTCGAGTTCGTCAGCAATCAACTTGTTGGGCAATCCATCGATCACCCGCTTCATCACATCTCGCTCTCGCTCGGTGAGTTCCGCCAGGCGCTGTTGCAGCGTCTGACGTGCCCGCAGCACTTGCAGTGTGTCGCGTGAGCGCTGAAGCGCACGTTCAATGCGGTCTACCAGGGCATTGTCTGAGAATGGTTTTTCGCAAAAATCCTGCGCACCGCGTTGCACCGCGTCCACGGCGGTGGGCACGTCGGCATGACCGGTGAGAAAGATCACCGGGAACACCGTCAGCAAATCGCGCCCGATCAATGTCTCGAACAAGGCCAGCCCGCTCATGCCGGGCATGCGCACATCCAGCAGCAGGCAGCTCGGGTCCTGCGGCCGCCAAGGGGCGGGATGGTCCAACAAAAAGGCCTCGGCACTGTCATAGCTCTGGCTGGGCAGGCGGCGCGAACGCAACAGCCAGGCCAAGGCATCGCGGACACCCTCATCGTCATCGATGATGGTCACCATGGCATGTTGGGTCGGTTGCAATCAGCGCTCCTGCAGGACAAGTGGTGCGGCATTGTCGCTGGCTCGGGGCAGGCTTTCAGGACCTGCCTCCGCCAGGGTGAACCCAAAGATGGTGCCGCGTGGCGAGTTGGGGCGGTGGCCGAGATAGCCGCCGTGTTGCTCGACCACTGTGCGGCACAGGCTGAGCCCCAGGCCCATGCCTTCGTCCTTGGTGGTGAAAAAAGGCGTGAACAACTGCTCGGAAACCTCGGCGCTGATCCCGGGACCCAGATCGGCGACTTCAAACAGCAACCAGCCCTGCTGAGCGTTCGATGCCGCTGGCCTGACGCTGAAGGTCAATTGACGCGCTTGTAGCGCCAATGGGGTTTCGCTCATCGCCTGCATGGCGTTGCGGGCCAGGTTCAACAGCACTTGTTCGACCATGGTGCGGTCGCACAACACCGGTGGTAGCGGATCCGGGCAATCGACGCGCAAGCGCACCGCGAGCTTGCGCGCCTGCAGTTGCACCAAGGGCATGACGCTGTCGAGCAGCGCGCGAGGCGTGACCCGCTCGTGCGCATGGTCGCGTCGGCGCACGAAGTTATGAACGCTCTTGATCACCAGGCCTGCGCGCTCGGCCTGCTGGGCAATGCGAGTCATGGCGTTGTGCAGACTGGTCTGCAACTCTTCCCAGCCCATGCCGGTGTTCTCGGCGTCGAACAGATTGAGGCTGCCATTGGCATAGCTGGCGATGGCCGCGAGGGGCTGGTTCAGTTCGTGGCTCAAGAGGGAGGCCATCTCGCCCACGGTGGCCAGTCGAGCCGTGGCTTGCAGGCGATCCAGCGAGGCGCGTGAAAGCTCCTCCACCCGGCGTTGCTCCGAGATGTCGAGCACGGCACTCATCCAGCCGGTTTGCTTGCCCAGGGCATTGATCAGCGGGGCTTCGAAAATCAGCACGGGAAAACGCTCACCACTTTTGCGGATGAACACCGACTCCACCCCTTCGCGTGGTGGCGCCGTGCCCGCCAGTCGCAAAGCCTGACGCTGCCCGTACTCGGCAACCATTTCAGGCGGCCAATAGGGAGCGGGGATGCCATGTCCCAGCAATTCATGCGGGTCAAAACCCACCATCTCGCAAAACGCCGGATTGACATAGGTGATGCGTCCATTGAGGTCTCGCGCGCGCAATCCGGTGACCAGCGAGTCTTCCATCGCTTTTCGAAAGGCCAGCGCATCGGCCAGATCGGACTCGACCCGCTGGCGCCGTCGCATATCGCGGCCCAGCATCACCAGCACGGTGACCAGTGCCACAGCCAGGGCCGTGACCAAGGCAGGCAGCACATTGGGGATCAGGCCGGGACTGCTGCGCCAACTGTCCAGACGAACCACCAAGGTGTGGCCCGGCAAATCCAGCAACTGTTGCGTGCTGAAAATGCGGCTGCCCTGGCGGATATTGCCTTGCATCGCCAATCGGGTGCCGTCGGCTTCGGTGAACGAAATTTGCTGACGTCGCGTCAATGGCGAGGCCGGCATGTGAAACAACATGTCGCTCAACGAATAACTGGCGATCAGATAGCCCACCAATCGACCCTGGCGGGATTGCGGCAGGCACAACTCCATCACCTCCAGCCCGGCGCCTTCCTCCAGCGGAATGTAGTTGCTGCGGGAATATCCCGGACCACTTTGTCGCCGCGCCACGCTGCAAGCAGCGGCCACTTCGGGCAGCGAAGCCGCACGACCATGGCGGGCAAACACCGGTGCGCGAAATGGCGAATCCAGCGCTCTCAGCGGGCGCAGGTCCAGATCCCGGGTTTCTAAACGAATCCACTCCCGGTGCTGGCGCAACAAGTCGGTGGCTTCTTGGGTCCACAGGGCCGGCGGACTTTCCTCCACGCTCAGCGCTTGCAAGGCCTGCAAGGCCTGCACATTGCGGTGCATGGCGATGCGGATATCGCTGACCGCATCCATGCCGTCGCGGTCCAGTTGCTCCTGAACCTGACTGACTTCATAGCGGCTGGCCAACCAGACCAGCGTGGCCAACATCAACAACACCAACAGCACCAGCAAGCCCCACAACCCCCAGCGACGAGCCAGAGCCCCGGAGGGCCAGCGGAACCACCAGGCGTTCAAAGGCATCGGTGCCCCAGCGCCGGCAATTGGGCGCGAAACTGCTTCAAGGTGGCGATATCGAGCTCGCCCAGTACCAGGCCCGGATCGGTGGGCCGGCAATTGTCAATCTGCCCCCAGGGATTGACCAGCATCGAGTGACCCCAGGTGCGACGGCCATTTTCATGAGTGCCCCCTTGCGCCGGGGCCAGCACCCAGGACAGGTTTTCAACGGCCCGGGCGCGCAGCAGCAACTCCCAGTGAGCTTGGCCAGTGGTGGCGGTGAATGCGCTGGGGACCAGCATCAACTCGGCCCCTTGATCGGCATAACGCCGATACAACTCGGGGAAGCGCACGTCATAGCAGACGCTCAAACCAATGCGCCAGGTGTGTCCATCGCGCGAGGGCAGCTCGAACAACACCGGCTCTTGACCGCGTTGCAATACCCGCGACTCGTCGTAGCGCTCACGTCCATTGTCAAAGCCAAACAGATGGATCTTGTCGTAGCGGGCCACGCAACGCCCGCTCGGATCGAACACCAGGCTGGTGTTGAGAACGCGGTCATCGCGACCCTCGATCGCCAGTGGCAAGGTGCCGCCCACGATCCACATGCCCTCTTCCCGGGCCGCTTGCGACAGCATGTCTTGAATCGGTCCGTGCCCCAGGGCTTCCCGAATGTCGAGCTTGTCGGTGTCGCGTCGACCGATCAGACAAAAATACTCGGGCAACACCGCCAACTCGGCCCCAGCCTGCGACGCCTGTGACAGCAACGCTCGAGCGTCGATCAGATTGCGATCGCGGTCCACAGTCGAGACCATTTGCAAAGCGGCGACTTTCATGGGGAACCTTTCAGGGTGAGGGGTCAGTCGACTTTTTTGACCTGCGGGTCGCTCCAGCTGCCGCTGACGTGGAACTCCTGGGTCGTGGCCTTGACCAGGGGGCGACTCAGAAAATACTGCGCCAAGTAGCTGGTCAGACCCAGGATGGGGTTGATCGTGCCATAGAAGAGCGAGGCGGTTCCTGCATTGAATTCGGGCACCACCACCACCTTGACGTCCTGGGTCTCGCGCGCGATGTCGGCACGGCCTTCCATCATGACAGCAGCATTCACGCCTTTCATCTGCAGGTTGTTGGTGCTGGCCATGCCCTGCTGAATCGTGACATCGCCACGGAACGCGTCAAATGCGAAGCCTTCGCTGAACACGTCTCGAAAATCCAGCATCAGTCGGCGCGGCAGGGCCTGCAGATTGAGCACGCCAAAGAGGCGGGCGGCGCCGGGCTCGGACTTGAGGAACTGGCCGCGCTCGACCTGGATGTTGAACTGCCCGTTCATGCTGGGGTAATCGGGCGACATGGGGGAGCCGGTCCAACCCACTTGCCCGGCCAAGCGCCCCTTGCCTTGGCGCACCAGCCCAGGTGAACCCATTCGGCCCAGCAGTTCCCCTGAATCCTGGATATCCAGGGTGAAGTCAAGCAAAGTGCGTCGCCCTGACGGCGGCCCCGAGGCCTGCCAACTGCCACGGGCGTTGAAGGTGGCGTCAGGGTTGCTGACATTGAGTTTGTTGAGTTGCCATTCGCGCCCGCCGCCGGGAATGGTTCGGTTGACGGCGTCAACCTCGGCACGCCCCAGCCGTTTGCCTCTGAGCTCGAGCTCGTTGACGACAATGTCCAGGGCCGGCATGGAGGTCGGTTGATCGCTCAGCAGGCTGTCAACCTGCGAGACCGCGCTGGGCGGGATGACCAGCCGCGCCAATCGCGCATAAAGCCGCGCAGGCTGTTGACCAGATGCCGGCCGGTATTCGCTGTAGCCATTGAGCTCGTCGGCGCTGAGGTTGGCGCGCCACTGATCTCCCTGGCGGGTGGCGCCCACAATCAGGTTGTGCAGGGTGCGGCCATCGCTGGTGACCCGTTGCGCGGACAGGACCAAGGCACTGGGCAGGTATTCATCGGTCGCGCCTCCCGTGCTTGCGCCGCTCCCCAGTTTGTCAAACCAGCGCGTCCAAGGATCGAGGTCCAACTCTTCCAGTCGCACGCGCAGTCCCACGCCACTGGCGGGCAACACCGCACCTTCCAGCGCCGATGGACCCAAGGCAATGGCCCCGCGTAGAACCCTGGCCTGGGGCCCGCCAATGTCTCGCACCAGGCGCAGGTTGAGCGAGGTGCCCAGGGACATCTGGATTTGGTCCTGCCAGCGCTGCGGTGCTGCCGCGGCGGTCTCGGGTGTCAGGCCGTATTCGAGCTTGAGTAACTGTGTGCTCTCAGCGCTCTTGCCCAACGGGGCAGGCGCCTGGATGGACAAGCCCTGCAACGAACTGGTGACCACCAGATCGGGCAAGCCTTGACGCCATTGCAGCACGGCTGTGTAGTTGGCACTGCCATCCAGCAAGCTCCAGACATTGCCCAGGCTCTGCCATTCCGGATGCTGGCGCAGACCTTCGACAGTGGCATACCCCTGGATGCGCAATTGCAGGGGGGCTTCTTGTCCCGATGTTTGCCAACGCAGGCCCCCTTCCAGTCGCGCATCGCCTCCCAGGGCCCGTGCCTGAACGCCTTGCAGCGTAAAGCCGCTTTCCGAAAACTGCAGACTGCCACGCGTGCGCTGCAGGCTGGGCGCCTGGGGTAGGAGGGTGATGTCGTTGCCATTGAAAATCAGCTGCCCGCTCACCCGACTTTTGTCCAGATTCTGGATCGGCAAGCTCAGGCGCAGCTTGATGTCGGCTGTGCCTGAGCCACTGGACTTGTCCAAGGCGTTTGACAGCAGGCGGTGGAGTGCCGAGGTCTGGACCAGGCGAAGTGCTTCCCCCAGCGGCCCTCGGGTTTCGCCGCGCACGTCCACCACGGGGTCGGACAATTTGGGGATGCTCGCCTCCAGACCCGACCAGAGCAAGCTGGGCGCGCCCGCCAGTCGGGCTTTGGCCCCTTTGATCGTCAGCGACTCCCGATCAATCACCAGCTCACCCCCCAGGTCGGTCAAGGCTGGCCAGTCTTGCGAAGACGGCGGGGTGGATGTTCGAGCCCCGGCAGGGGGCGGCAAATAAGCATAGCTCACCCGGTTGAGCTGTGCGCTGACGCGAAACTCGCCCCGTCGAGGGTCGGTGAATGGAAAGTCTTCCAGGCTGCCGCGCAGACGCAGCTTCACGTTGTCTGCGCTGCCCTGGGTCAGTGCATCGCGAAGGTAGTGGCGCAAGCCCTCGTTGAGCCCGGTGGGCAGGTAGCGGGCCACTTGTCGAGCGTCGATGCGCTTGATGCTGGCTTGAAGATCCAGTGGGCCGGACGCGTTGGGCTTGGCGTTCGCTGCCGGGCTGTTCCAATTCAGCTGGAATTCGCCGCTCAGGTCGGCATTGCTCAACTTGCCGTGCGTCACCTGCAAGGCCCAACCGACACGCTCGCGTTTCCACTGCAGATCGGCGGAGAGATCGTTCAGGGCCACCAGCGGGTCTTCCAGCCCGAAGGGCAGTTCGATCGCGCCTTGGGCGATGTCCAGGTGCGCTTTGCCGCCCTCGTTGCCGAGGTCAAACTGCAGTTGAGCTCCCCGCAAGCCGGGCCAGGTGGGCTGAGCGCTGGCGGTTTTGCCACGCGGCACTTGCAAAGCCAATCCTTGCGCCAACCCCTGAATGCGGTATTGATCGATGGCGGGCCAACGGCCTTGCCATTGGGTTTTCAGGTCCTTGACCAAGCCCTCGAGCTGGCGTGCCTGCAGTTGTTCCAGCCAGGGGTTTTGGGGGTCCAGCCGCGATGCAGAGCGCAGCAGCCCCGACAGCTCCACCTGATCGATCTGCCACTCCCCCTGTTCCGGCTGAGCGCCAAGGGCGGGAGCCCAGGCCAGCCGCCAGCGCCCGCCCGCCCAGGGTGCGTGATCCCCGCTTTTGAGCAGCAGCCCCTCGGTGCTGAGCTCGAATCCGTGGCCCCAGGGTCGGGCGCTCAATCGACCTTGCAGCGTGTCGATGTCCAGGGTTTGCTGGGCTTGGGGGGCACGCACCTGTAACTGCGCCAGGGACAGATCGGTGGTGAGGCCCGTTACCGATCCCTGCCGGATGTCCATCCAGGCCCGGGCCCAGCCCTGGCCCTGCAACAACTCCAGGGCCGGGTGTTGCGGCAAATGCTGCCGCCAGCGCTGCAGATCCAGATGGCTGAATTGGGCATACAGGGTGCCGCTCCACTCAGCCCAGTTGCCCTCGCGCAGACTCAACAGCGGCTGGCGGAACTGCCCGCGCAGGCTGAACGGCTCTCCCCAGCCCGACTCAGGGGTGGCATCGAGCCGGAACTGGTGGCGCTGCAGGCTGTTGCGCAGCACCAGGTTGACTTGAGAGAGAACGAGTGGTTCCTGGTGGGTGCGGGTCTCGTCGATCCATCGCAACTGGCCGTTTTCAACCAGGACCTCGGCGTTGGAAAACAGCCAGTCAGACAAAGCGCCGTCCCCCGAGCCTTGGATGGGCAATCCGGCGACGAACCATTGGCCATCGGCGGATCGGCGCACCTCCAGCGAGGGGCGATCAATGAAAATCTGGTCGAATGCACCGCGCAACAAGGAGGTGGGCGAAAGCGTGAACAGCACCCGCTCCAGGCGCAACACGGGCTGTGCCTGGGGGTCAAGCAAGGTCACATCCAGGGCCTCAACGGTGGGCAACAGCCCCGAGGATCGCGCCTGAACCTGACCGATGCGCACGGGCTGCCCCAGCAGACGACTGGCCTCTTGTTCGAAGTTGGGTTTGAAGTCGCCGATTCGCGGCACAATGAACCCGTGGAGCAGCGCCCAGACCAGGGCCACCAGCAGCCACACCCCCGAGACCCCCAGCAGCAGCCATCGGGTCAGCCGGGCGTAGGCGCGCAGCCAGCGAGAGACCGCTACCGGTGGATCGGGCGTGGGGGTCGGGTCAGGGGCTGCGTCGGTGTCTGCCATGATGGGAATAACGTGACTGGAATTATCGCCCCCCCAACCGATTCTCAACCGCCTGCGGGTGACTCCTCTGCCGGGTTGGCTCTGCATTCGCGCTTGGTTCAGCGCTTGCGCCGCCGCTATGCTGACCAATTGAACGCCTTGCCACCGGGTCCTCCTGTGCGCGAAACGATGGAGCAAGCCCTGTCGATCCTCGAGCCTGCCCTGGGCGAGCTCGGGGCTGCGTTGCGGGTGCTGCGACAGCTGGTGATGGAGCGCCTGGTGGTGCTGGATTGCGAGCAAGCAGCCCCCCTGGAAGTGGTCACCCGCGCGGTCACCGAGTTGGCTGAAGTGGCCCTGGATCGAGCTGCCCAGGTCACGCAGGAGCAACTCGATCTGCAATACGGCGTCCCCATGACCGACAGCGGTCGCCGGGCCGTGCTGTGGATCATTGGCATGGGCAAGTTGGGGGCCAGGGAACTCAATGTCTCCAGTGACATCGATCTGATTTATGTGTACGACGAAGACGGTCAGACCCTGGGGCGTGCCGATGGCGGTGGCCGCATCTCCGTGCACGAATATTTCACCCGTGCGGTCAAGCGCATCTTCAGTTTGGTGGGCGAGACCACGGAACACGGTTTCGTTTTCCGCATGGACCTGGCCCTGCGACCCAATGGCAACTCGGGTCCTGCCGTGGTGTCCTTGGGGGCGCTGGAGGAATATTTTCTGGTTCAAGGGCGCGAGTGGGAGCGGTTTGCCTGGCTCAAGAGCCGGGTCGTTGCGCCACGCAGCAGTCTGGCCAGCGCTTCTGACTTGCGCGATACCGTGCTGCCGTTCGTGTTTCGCCGCTACCTCGACTACAACGTGTTCGAGGCGCTGCGTGGGCTGCACCGGCAGGTGCGCGACCATGCCACACGCTCCAGTGCCGGCCGGCCCGAGCGGGCCAACGATGTGAAGCTGTCGCGCGGCGGCATTCGCGAAATCGAATTCACGGTGCAGTTGCTGCAGGTTGTCCGCGGGGGGCAGTTCCCCGAGCTGCGGGTGCGCCCCACGCTGGAAGGCTTGAAGCGGGTGACCCGGGCTCAACTGATGCCCGCCGCCACCGCCGAGGCATTGGCCCGGGCTTATGTTTTTCTGCGCCGGGTGGAGCACCGCATCCAGTACCTGGACGACCAGCAAACCCACGCCCTGCCCAGCCAGGCGGCCGATGTACAGTGGATCGCGCGCACGCTCGGCTACGGGGATGTCAACGCCTTTTTGACCGAACTGCAGTCGGCGCGTGAACTGGTGGCGCAAGAATTCGACCGCCTCTTGGGCCAGTCCGAGGAGAGCCCGCCAACGGCGATGAACGGTACCCGTCCGGTGCGAGCCACATCAGCCCCTGCGGCGTCCGATCTGGAAGGCTTGCTGCCCCAGCTGGGCGAGGCGCTGCGCGAGCGGGTGGCCCGCTGGCCCGACCATCCCCGCGTGCGCGCCTTGCGCGAGGATGGCCGTCAGCGCCTGGTCCGACTGGTGCAACGCACCCAGTCATGGGTCGACGAGGGGCGTGTGGGCGAAGAGGCGGCGGTGCGCTGGACCGATTGGATCGAACCTTTGCTGCGGCGCGAGAGTTATCTGGCCCTGCTGGTCGAGCGGCCCGCCGTGCATGAGCAGTTGATGCGATTGCTGGGTGCTGCCCGCTGGCCAGCGCGCTATCTGTTGCAGCACCCTGGCGTCATCGACGAATTGGCCAGCCCGGCGCTTTTGCTCGAGCGCTTCGACCCGGTGCAGTTCGAGCAGGAGTTGCAAGATCGTCTCGCCGCCTCCCAGGCTGCGGGTGAAGCCGATGAAGAAAACCTGCTCAATCTCTTGCGCCGTGCTCACCATGCAGAGGTCTTCAGAACCTTGGCGCGCGATGTGGAGGGGCGACTGACCGTCGAGCAGGTGGCCGATGATTTGAGTGCCCTGGCCGATGCCATCTTGCGCCTGAGCATGCAATGGATCTGGCAACGGCTCAAGCAACGCCACAGGGAGGTGCCGCAGCTGGCCATCCTGGGTTACGGCAAGCTCGGTGGCAAGGAGTTGGGTTACGGCAGCGATTTGGACATTGTGTTTGTCTATGAGGATGACCACCCGCAGGCCAACGAAATCTATGCGCAGTTTGTGCGACGCTTGATCAACTGGCTCACGGTCAAGACCGGCGAGGGCGATTTGTATGAAATCGACACCGCCTTGCGTCCCAACGGCAATTCGGGCTTGCTGGTGACCTCGTTCGAGGCTTTTGCGAGCTATCAATCCCAGCGTGGCAGCAACACCGCCTGGACCTGGGAGCATCAGGCCATGACGAGGGCGCGGTTTTGCGTAGGTCTGTCTGCCCTGGCCGAGCGCTTCGAGACGGTTCGACGCGAGGTCATCCGTGCACCACGCGACTTGACACTGCTGGCGCAGGAAATCGTGGCCATGCGGGCCAAGCTGCGTCAGGCTCGACCGGTTCCCCTCGGGCAGTTCGACGTCAAGCACAGCCCCGGGGGCATGGTGGACGCCGAATTTGCGGTGCAATACCTGGTGCTGGGTCACGGGGGATCACACCCGCAATTGCTGGACAACCTGGGCAACATTGCCTTGCTGCTGCGCGCCGAACAAGCGGGGCTGTTGCCCACCGGGGTGGGGCAGTCGGCCGGTGATGCTTACCGCACCTTGCGGCGCTTGCAGCACCGGGCCCGGCTGGATGAACAGCCCACGCAGTTGCAATCCTCGGAAGTGACCGCCGAGCAAGCGGCTATTCTTCGTCTTTGGCAAGCGGTGTTCGGTCAGGCGGCATGAGGGCCAGGTCACCGGCCCGCTTGGGACATGGCGAGTGATCAGTCGCCGCGGATTTTGCGCACCAGCGCCGTGGTGGAGTAGCCATCGACAAAGGGCAGTGCCCGCGCCCGTCCGCCCCAGGATTGGACGACCGCGGTTTCTGGCAAGGTGGCCATGTCGTAATCCCCCCCTTTGACCAGCACTTCCGGGCGCAGCTCTCGGATGAGCTCAAGCGGTGTGTCCTCATCGAACCAGGTCACCAGGTTGACCGATTCAAGCGCCGCCATCATGATGGCCCGATCCAGCTCGTTGTTGAGAGGCCGGTCCGGCCCTTTGCCCAGGCGGCGTGCCGAGCTGTCGGTGTTCAACGCCACCACCAATCCTGCGCCTTCTGCCCTGGCTTGGGCGAGGTAGGTGACATGGCCACGGTGCAGCACATCAAACACCCCGTTGGTGAACACCACGGGACCACGCGCGCGCAGCGACTGCACCGCCTTGAGTGCCTCGGTGCGTGAGACGATTTTGCGCAGGAACACGGGCTGAAACATGGGCATGGCCACCGGAAAAGACAGATTAAATGCCGGTGCAGCCAAGCCGCCGACGTTAGGTCATTTTAGGGGTGAGCTTGTCGCCAGGCCTGCACCCGCGCCGGTATGTCCTCGAGTTGGCCCATCACCACCACCCCGGCAGGCGGGCGGCGGTACAGGACCGGGCTGCGCCCACCGGCCCAGATTTGCACCTCAGGAGCGAGTTGCGAGCGCAGCTCGACCAGACCGTCCAGCACATGGTTGGGGTTCAGGCTGAGGCTGAAGCTCAAGGCCACGACATCGGCCCGATGCGCCTGGGCGGCCAGCACGATATCGCGCAAAGGCGTTTGCACCCCCAGCGAGAGGCAACGACAGCCCTGGAGCTTCAAAATGCACTCGGCCATCAACAAGCCCAGCCCATGGGACTCTTGTGGGAAGGTGGTCATCAGCACGCAGGGCTGATTGCTCGGGCCGGGATCGGGAATGTTGTTGATGGCTTGGCGCAGCACCGAGTTCATGCACTCGGTGTAGAGGTGCTCTTCAAAAATCTGCAACTCGCCGCGCATCCAGGTGTCTCCCACCAGGCTGTTGAGAGGCGCCACAAGGTGATGAATGAAACGCTGATGCCCCAATGTCACCAGGGCCTGGTTCAGGCTGTGACGAAGGCCCTCGGCGTCGTGACGCAGGATGCGTTGGAGGAAATTTCGCAAATCCGTGCTGGGCTCGGTCTCATCCAGGGGCATTTTCTCGAGTGCGCCCATTTGGCCCTGGCTCAGGCGCTGCAGCTCTTCCACCGGCAGCCCAACGATTCGACCCGGGCGGTGGCCCTGATCCATCAAACGCCGGATGACTCGCAGCTTCTCGACTTGATCGAGGAGGTAACAGCGCTCACCGAATTGGTCGCGCTCGGGTTGAGGAAAGCCATAACGCCTTTCCCAGATTCGCAAGGTGTCTTTGCCGATCCCGGTGTCTCGTTCCACCGCGGCGATGGACATGGTGGGGGGACGCTCGTGCTGGCTCATGGCAGTCAAAGCCTGTCTTCAGTGTCGAACATGGAGAAAATACTCTGGAGGCAAACGTCGGTAAAGGCCTGAAACAGATGAGGAATTGTTATTCTGTCGTAGACAAAACCGACCCTATACGACATCATCCGACAATATGTTCCGCAAATCAACCTATATCCAATCTGTGCAAAGGGTCGCTGTGCTGTTGCTGGGCCTGCACGGGGTCACAAGCGCGACCGCCCAAAACGTGAACGGCGCGGTCTCCCCAGGGGCCCTTGCCGCTCAGGGGGCGCCACAAAACACCACCAAAAGCACCACGGGCGACTGTCCCGTGCTGTTGCAGCACACGGTCGAACGGTTGCAGGATGAAAAGCCGCAGTCCCTGTGTCAATACGCCGGGCAAGTGGTGGTCGTGGTCAACACCGCCAGCTATTGCGGCTTCACGCCGCAGTACAAGGGTCTGGAAAGCCTGTACGACAAGTACAAGGGGCGTGGACTGGTGGTGCTGGGGTTTCCGTCCAATGATTTTTCGCAAGAACCCGACAGCAACCAGAAAATCGCGGATTTTTGCGACAACACCTTTGGCGTGAAGTTCCCCATGTTCACCAAAACATCGGTCAAGGGCGAACAAGCCTCACCGCTGTTTCGACAACTCAGCCAGCGCACCCAGACCCCGCCCCGCTGGAACTTTTACAAGTACGTGATCAGCCGCGATGGCCGTCGCGTCACCGCGTTCAACAGCATGACCGGCCCGCTGGACAAAAAGTTTGTCGATGAGGTGGAGCAGCAGCTCGCCCTGGACGTGACCCGCAAGTGATTACCTCACCCGGGCAAGGGAGTCAGGCGGGCTGGGTGTCGATGAAGCTCTGACGTTGCATCAGTTTGTCGAGCAAACGCTTCAAGTTGGGGTGGCGGGAGCGCCAGTTGATCTGGGGAAAACGAAAGTCCAGGTAAGCCAGCGCACAGCCCACCGAAATGTCCGAGAGGCTGAGGTGGATGCCACTGCAATAGGTGTTCTCGCCCAGGCCACGGCTCATGGCCAGCAAACTGTCATCCACCTTGCCGAGTTGACGCTCGATCCAGGCCTGGCTGCGCTCATGGGCGGCTCGTCCGGGCCAGTTCGCTTCCAGTCGGGCCAGGATGCTGGCGTCCAGCAGCCCGTCGGCCAAGGCCTCCCAGGTCTTGATGGCGGCCCGCTCACGCCCTGAGCCGGCGATCAGTTTGCCCACCGGGGACAGCGTGTCCAGGTATTCAACAATAACCCGCGAATCAAACAACGCCTCTCCACCTTCCATGACCAGGCAAGGCACTTTCCCCAAGGGGTTGGACTGGGTGATGGTGGTGTCGGATGACCACACGTCCTCCTGAACGAACTGGTAATCCAGCTTTTTCTCGGCCAGCACAACGCGGACCTTGCGGACATAGGGGCTGGTGATGGCGCCAATCAGTTTCATGTGAAAAGTCTCAAGTTGATCTCATTCTATCGACACGGTGAGTCTTAGGCTGTCCGGCACTCACCTAAAATCATCCCCCATGAGCTTTTCCACTGTGACGGCCTTGTCGCCGCTTGATGGCCGTTATGCCGGCAAATTGGCGCAGCTGCGTCCCCACATGAGTGAGCAGGGCTACATGCACTGCCGCGTGCAGGTGGAAATCACCTGGTTCATTGCCCTGGGTGAAGCTGGTTTGAAAGAGTTTCCTCCCCTGAGCCCGGCGGCCCGACATTTCCTGCTTGGCTTGGTGGAGCGCTTTTCCACCGAAGATGCCCTGGCCATCAAGGCGATCGAGAAAACGACCAACCACGACGTCAAGGCGGTGGAGTATTGGATCAAGGGCCAGTTTGAATCGCCGGCCTTGCCTGAGGCTGTTCGCGCCGAGTTGGCGCGGGTTCAGGAGTTTGTGCACTTTGCCTGCACCAGCGAGGACATCAACAACACCAGCCACGCGCTCCAACTCAAGGCGGCGCGCGAGCAAGTGGTGCTGCCTGGCCTGGACGGCGTGATCGAGCGCTTGCGCCAGATGGCGCACCGATATGCCGATACCCCCATGCTCAGTCGCACCCACGGGCAAACGGCCAGCCCGACCACGGTGGGCAAAGAAATTGCCAACGTGGTCGTGCGCCTGCGTCAGGTGCGCGAGCAGATCGCCTCGGTGGCTCTCAAGGCCAAGATGAATGGCGCGGTGGGTAATTACAACGCCCATCTCTCGGCCTGGCCCGAGGTGGACTGGGAGGCCTTCAGCCGCCGTGTGGTGGAAAACCCGCCGGCCACCCATGCCGCCACCGCCGAGGCAGTTGGCCTGGGCCTGAGCTTTCAGCCCTACAGCATTCAGATCGAGCCGCACGACTACATGGCCGAGCTGTTCGATGCGGTGGCGCGCGCCAACACCATACTCATCGACTGGGCGCGTGATGTTTGGGGTTATGTTTCGCTGGGTTATTTCAAGCAGCGTTTGCGTGAGGGCGAGATCGGCTCGTCCACCATGCCGCACAAGGTCAACCCGATCGATTTCGAAAACGCCGAGGGCAACCTCGGCCTGGCCAATGCACTGTTGCACCACCTGAGCGAGAAACTGCCCATCAGCCGCTGGCAGCGCGATTTGACCGACAGCACCGTGCTGCGCAACATGGGCGTGGCCCTGGGCTATGCGGCGCTGGCCTACCAGTCCATGTGCACCGGCCTGGACAAGCTGGAGCTCAACAACGAGGCTTTGCAGGCCGATCTGGATGCCGCTTGGGAAGTGCTGGCCGAGCCCATCCAGACGGTGATGCGCCGTTATGGGGTGCAAGGGGCGTATGAGCAGCTCAAGGCCGTGACCCGTGGCAAGACGGTCACAGCCGAGGCCTTGCATGGCCTGATTCGCTCGCTAGACATCCCCGGAGACGCCAAGGACCGCTTGCTGGCCATGACCCCGGCCAGTTATGTGGGCAAAGCCGCAGAACTCGCACGACGGGTCTGAGCCGCTGCTCAGCCCGCTTCCTTGGCGCGTTCTGCGTAACGGTTGAAGCGCCAGGCCTGGCCTTGCAGGACGATGCGTCGCCAGGAGGCCCTTTTTTCGGCGGGTCTCATCTCGGTCCAGCGCTGCACCTCCTCGAAGCTGCGTCCGCACCCTTTGCACTCGGCATCGCCCTGGCTGGTCGAGCAAATGGCAATACACGGCGTGTCGGGCGTGGACTCATACCAGGCCAGCCAGGCGGCATAGGCCTTGGCCGGAAACCCTTTTTCGGCCACCTCGTCCTCGTGGTGGTAGATCATCAGCGCATACACCTCGGCCAGGGCGCGAAGCTCTGGAGCCAGTGTGACCCCATCGGGCGAGGGTTTGCGGGCGCGCCAGTAATTGATGGCGGCCTCGATGTCGGTGATGTGTATGGCGACCATAAGCTGTTCCAGGGGGTTGGATCATAGCGGTCCCAGGGGTGTTATTCTGCGAAGACCATGAAACTCATTTTGAAATGGCTGCTCAGCGCCACCGCATTGCTGGCGCTGGCCAACCTGGACCCGGGCGTGGAGGTGCGCGGTTTTGGCTCGGCCCTTCTGGCCTCTTTGGTCATCGGCCTGCTCAATCTGATCGTGCGCCCTATTTTGGTGGTGCTCACCCTGCCGGTCACCCTGGTCAGCCTGGGCCTGTTCCTGTTTGTGATCAACGCCGGCCTGTTCTGGGCGGCCTCAGCCATTCTGGATGGTTTCCAGGTGCGCAACTTTGGGCATGCCTTGCTGGGCTCGCTGATTTACTCCGGCATGGGGTTGGTGATCCATTCAGCGCTGGAGCACCTGTTCCCGCCGCGCTGACTGATACACCCGCACCCGGGCGTCGATGATGGCCGCTTCCATTTCATCACTGCGACTGAGCGACCCGGTGCGTGCGCGGGTCCGCGCGATCTCTTGTGCCATTCGGAGTCGGTCCAAGGCGCCCACATAATCCCAGCGCATGGCACTGCTTTCAGCCTGCACTCGCAGAGACCGCAAACTGTCGCCTTGAAGCCCAAGCGCCTGACCCAGTAAATCCAGAAGCTGTCTTTCTCGAGGGTGTGCGCTTGCCAACTTTTGTAAAGCCTCCGCGGCGAGACGCCCTTGCGCGGGCAGGCCGGTGGCGATGCGTGCCTGAGCGAGCAGCACCTGGGTGGCGAATTGAGGTGGCAAAGGTTCGAGCACAGAAATGGCTTGCAAGGCTTGGCCGGTCGCCAAATAGACCTCCGCCGACAAGACTTGAACCAACGCGCGCGCGATCGGCTCGGCCTGTGTGATCAGCTGTAATTGCGAAAGATGCTGCCTGGCCCGGTCGTGGTCACGCAGACGGGTTTCAGCCAGCACCGCGGCATACAAGGCTGCGGCCCGCCGCAATGGGTCCGCTTGCACCGAATTGGCGTCCAGGCTGAAATTCCGTTGGGCGTCCATGCCTGGGTTGGCCAGCACACGAGCCCGCGCCGACAACAAGGTGTGCTCCCAATCGGCGGTTGGGCGCTGGGTGAGTGGCAACAATTGCTGGCGCGCTTGCATGTCGGCAATGCGCTCGGTGGTCAGGGGGTGACTGCGCAGGTAAGGAAAACCACCGCTGTCATTGAGCCGGGAGGCTTGCAGGAGCTTTTCAAACATCGTCACGAAACCGGACGGCTCGAAACCGGCCTGATTGGCCACTCCATAGCCCACCCGATCGGCTTCGCGCTCCATGTCGCGTGAAAAATTCAACTGATTCTGAATGGCGACCGCTTGCCCGCCCACCATCATTGCCTGGGCAGCTTGCGGATTGCGGCTGGCGGCCAGGAGACCAACAATCATGGCTGCCATCATCATCGGGGTCTGCTTTTGTTGCTGGGTCAGCAGCCGAGCAATGTGTCGCTGGGTGATGTGGCTCAGCTCGTGTGCCAACACCGAGGCCAGTTCATCACGGCTGACGACCACGCCGATCAGCCCCAGGTGCACCCCCATGTACCCGCCCGGCAGTGCAAAGGCGTTCACACTCTTGTCGCGGATGAGCATCAGCTCCCAGGCAAATTGTTCTTCCAGTTCGTTCGAGATCTCGCCCCGCTGCCGAGCCGCCTCACGCAAGCGTTGCCACAGTTGGCCCACGTAGTCGGCCAACAGCGGGTCGTCAATCACATCGGGGTCGCGCAGGATTTCACGGACAATGCTGTCGCCCAGCCGCCGCTCTTCACCCAGGGGAATTTCGCTGCCATCACCCAGGCTGGGCAGGCGTGTCGGGCCCGCTGTTGAAGGCACAGGCGTGACAGGCGTTTGTGCGCCCGCTTGAGCCTGGACTGGGGCAGGCCCATGCAGCCCGCCACCGAGCAAACCCAGGCCGAGCACGCCAGCCTGTAGCCCATGCCGAAGCGACAGACGCAGTCTGGCCCATAGGGCGGGGCGCAGAGGGGAGGGCGAACGACGCTTCATGACCGTATGATCTGACCTCCATGTTAACCCGCAGTGAATGCCCCTCATGACGCTTACCCACTTCGATGCCCAGGGCCAAGCCCACATGGTTGATGTCGCCGGCAAGGCTGCCACCCACCGCACGGCGACCGCTCAGGGCTGGATCCACATGCTGCCAGCCACCCGTGCCTTGGTCGAGTCAGGCACAGCCAAAAAAGGCGATGTGCTGGGGGTGGCCCGCATCGCCGGCATTCAGGCGGCGAAGAAAACCAGCGACCTTATACCGCTGTGCCATCCGCTGGCGCTGACGCGCGTCTCCGTTGAGTTCGAGATTCATGCGGCAACCAACGCTGTGTGTTGTCGAGCCACGGTGGAAACGGTCGGACCCACCGGGGTGGAGATGGAGGCCCTGACCGCCGTGCAGGTGGCCTTGCTCACCATCTACGATATGTGCAAAGCCGTGGACCGGGGCATGACCATCACCGATGTGAAGCTGCTGGAGAAGCATGGGGGCAAGAGTGGGAGTTATGTGGCGGGAGCTTGGTGACTCAGGCCCCGGTCAAAACCATCTGGCCACCTCACGTTGTTGAGGTATTGGCCGATTGACCTTCTATGTGTCGACTGGGAGCGGCCCCTCCCTGTCGTCGTTGTTCACGTTTGCCCACGTGGGCATCCATCTTTGACATCCTGCTAACTGTAGCGATTAGAGATGCAAAGGTTTGCTATTTTTCATTTTGATACGTGATTAGAGAATCAGTCTCAAGGCCATAGGTTTTGTGGTGACTGAAGATGCCTGCAAGAGGCTCACGTTGAGAAATGAAAAGTGCTGAATGATTGGCTTGATGTTCTATGGCGCCATAGAACCGAGGATTTTTGTCGCCATTTACCTCGGGCGCAAACTGCCCGTTGGCTCCGCTCCAAAGTGGCAGCCGTGCAACCAACTACGAAAGCCACCAGGCAGCAGCATGCTCAGCCTGATTGATGGAATGTGGCGCTATGTGAACCTCCTGATCTGGACTCCAGTGCAACTGCTGGTCTTGCTGGTGCTGTACGTGGCGTATTGCCTGGCCCGCTTGAGAGTTGTGGCCGCCAACGACAGCGCATGGAGCTGCGCAGCATGATCGGACTGATGTTCTTTGGCGCGATCGCGCTGTGGGCGCTTGTCGCCTTTTACTTGGGGCGCAAATTGCCCACATGGTTCAGGCTCAAGCCGCAATGGGCATGGCTGTTTGCGCTGTTGGTGTTTTTTGCGCCGGTGATGGATGAAGTGATTGCCATCCCCCAAACCTATGCTTTGTGCAAGCAGGCTGAAGAGGCGTTTTGGTATGACCCCTCTGCTAAGGGTGGGGTGCTGAAGTACTACGACGATTACTCATCAGAAGAAAGGACTATCGGACTGAATATCAAAGTCAAGATCCGATACGGCGCTTCGGTACTCAAGGATAGCCACGCACCAGTCATCAAAAACATGGACGTCTACTTTTCTTCTGGTTTGCTGCATATGCCTGCTGGCTCAAGCGGAACGTCTATGCCATTTCTGTTGCCTGAAACATGCCCATCACGCCTTTGGTCGATGACCAAATACCAGGCCACCCTCAAATTGCTCGAACTCACAACAGAACCTCGACCCGATTTTCAATAAGGAACACGAACATGACCACCATTCAAACCACCTACGTCAATGCTTTACTCGCAGATGCTGCGTATGTAGCGCTTGTGGACAATAAAGGAAAGTTGCTTACATCTTCGGAAATCCAAACCAACCTCACCACCCGCCTGACCCGTCCTCAAGCCGAATTCATCACCAGCAACTTCGACATCCTCACCCAGACCCTCTCGCCTATGGGCGGTTTTGACGCCGTGGTCTGGAAAGGCAAGGCCGGCACCGACTACGCAGGCCAGACCTATGTGTCCATACGCGGAACGCAAGGCGCCACCGACATGGCAGACGATGGCATTCTGGTCGCCAAGGGCATCCCCTACGACCAAGTGCGCGACATGGTCAACTGGTGGCTCAAGGCCACGGCCAAGCCCGGTGACCTGGTCAAGCAGATCAAGGTCGAGAGCGTGGTCACGCCCTTGCTGAACTCATACACCTTTGCCGCAGACACGCAGGTGCGCGCCACGGGCGAGCTGTATGGCCAGGCCAGCAGCATCACCGCCGTCAACGGCCACAGCCTGGGCGGCTATCTGGCCACCGCCTTCACGCGCTTGTTCGGTGCCAGCGTGGGGCAAGTCAACACCTTCAACAGCGCGGGCTTCAGCGACGCGGCGGGCAGCAACATCCAGAGTGAATTCAACAAGATCGAAACCCTGCTGGGCTCCAGCGCCCTGGGCACGGGTAGCTTTGCGACCGCTGGGCTCAAGCAGACCAACTACAGGGCGGGCAATGGGGTGAGCGTGACCACCAACAACTGGGGCGAGATGCCCTACTGGGCCGTGGGCTTCAACCAGTATGGCCAGAAAGTGGCGCTCTACCAAGAAGACACGCTCAATTGGAACCCCATTGCCAACCACAGCCTCTACAAGCAAACCGACCTGCTGGCCCTGGGCAATGCATTGAGCAAGCTAGACCCCATCCTGAGCATCGACAAACTCAACGCCCTCATCCAAGCCGGCAGCAACGACATGAAAGCCAGCTACGAAGGCGTGCTCGATGCGGTGCGCCGCATGGTGCTGAGCTCGGGCATCACCGCCACGCCGGCCGTGGACGCGGGCGACAACGACGCCAGCCGCGTCACGTTCCACACCAACCTCAAGGCTTTGCAAGACAACACCACTTTTCAAGCCCTGCTCGGCAAAGTCAGCATCTCGACCCATGCCGCATCGGCCTCTGCCGCCAAGAGCGACTTTGGACAGTTTTTGAGTTTGTACGACTTGAGTCCCATCACCCTCAGCGTGACGGATGCCAGGGCCAAAGATGCCTTGATGAGTGCACGAAGCGACGTGGCTGCAAAGTGGCAAAACAACTTGAGCGAAAACTTCAGCGACAAGTGGCTGCAAGACCGCAGCGTCATGCAAAGCTGGATGATCTATGCCAACGATCACGATGAACGGGGGGTGATTGCTGGCAAAGCGCAGGCTGTCAGTGGGTATTTTGAGGATGCGGCCAGCGGTGCGAGCATCAAGATTGGGACGGCTGCAATCAGTCAGATGCGCCAATTCAAATTTGGGGACGATCGCGCCAACAACTACACGGGCGGCGGGCTCAACGATGCGTTGTATGGCGGTGGTGGCGACGACACACTCAATGGATTGGGCGGCCGCGATTGGCTTGAAGGTGGCGCAGGATTTGACACCTACGAAGCCGGCAATGGCGACCTCATTATCGATAGCGATGGACGCGGACAGATTCACCTGGGGGGCATTACTCTCGCGGGTGCAAGCAGGCACGTCAGCCAGCACATTTGGCAAGGCGCGGCGGGCGAGACCTACACCCTCACGGGCAATGATCTCATCGTTGAATTGAATGCAGAAAAGATCACGCTGCAAAACGCCCACCTGCGCATGACCGAGGCGAATCCTTTTCTGGGCATCTCCCTTGGCGGAGACTTACCCACCCCTGCCACGCCCAGCTACACCTATCAAGGAACGGACAGAGCTATTGGAGACATATGGGATAGCCGGCGCATTGTGGGCGGTTATTTTTCCGAGACCAGCAACACCGAAAGCTTCGTGATGGGGGAAGGCAACGACGTGGTCGAATCCAAAGCCGGGGGTGACCAGTTTGCGGGGCAAAATGGGGACGATTATTTTTACGCCCTCGCTGGAGACAACTATGCAGAGGGAGGCAATGGCGACGACAACCTGGCCGATGGTGTCGCCATCAAGTACAACATCCAGACCGCATGGATGCCTGGCAGTTACACCTATGTTTGGCCGGTGGGTTACATCTACAGTCCGGGGTACTGGACGACGAACACGAGTTTTTCGGAGTCTTTCCCACGCCGGGAGGTACCGCTGGGCGATAGCGACATCGTGCTGCATGTTTTGCCAGGAACCCAGCGCAGCGATGTGAACTCCAACGACACCTACCTGGGCGGCGAGGGCCATGACTGGCTCTGGGGCAATCGAGGCACGGACCTCCTCAACGGCGGTGCTGGCAACGATGTGGCCTATGGCGGTGGGCAAGACGATGACGTTTTGGGCGAGGACGGCGATGATATTTTGAGCGGGGATGACCTCACCCTGAGCACCCCTGGCGAGGAACACGGCAATGATTACCTGGATGGAGGGGCTGGCAACGATTTGCTGTTTGGCAACGGTGGCGATGATGTCTTGCTGGGGGGCGCGGGGGAGGATCGCATATGGGGCGACGATGCACTCACGCCATTGCAATACCATGGTGATGACAGGATCGATGCCGGCGAAGGGAACGACACCGTGCTGGGTGGCGGCGGCGATGATGACATCCAAGGTGGCGATGGTGACGACCTTCTGGTGGGTGAGGAAGGCAACGACATTCTGGACGGTGGCGCGGGCAATGACATCCTGATCGGTGACTTGTCTGACGCGGCGCATCGCCCCGTGGGCAACTTTCTATATGCCAGTGCAACGGGTGATGAACGTGATGTCTATCAGGCGCGATATCGCATTGGCATCCTCACCGCGTGGAAGCAACGTTATCAGCCTGACGCCAGTCAGGCGATAGGCGACGACTGGTTGATTGGTGGTGCTGGCGATGACTTGCTCATCGGAGGTGCGGGTGATGATGTGTTGCAAGGCGGCAGCGGCAGCGACATCTACGAATTCCAACTTGGTGATGGCGTAGACATCATCAGCGATCTGGACGAGGGCCTGCCAGCTGTTGACACCGTGAAGCTGGGTGCTGGTCTGGCAGCTGCAAACACTTTTGTGATGCGCGAAGGCGATGACCTCGTGTTGAGCTGGGGGGGCGCTGACATCGTAATCGTTGATCGCCACTTCGTGGAAGAAGGTGGGATGCGAATCGAACGCATAGAGTTTGCCGACGGCCAGGTGTGGTCTGACAACGAGATCCGTGCCCATCTGGCCTCAGATCATGTGGGTACGCAGGGGGCAGATACCCTGACAGGAGGGGCCACCCATGACAGCTATCTGGTGAATGACCCGAACGATGTGGTGGTGGAGGCCACTGGTGGAGGTCAGGACACGGCTTTTTCGACAGTGAGTTACGCCTTGGCCAGCCATGTTGAAAACCTGACCTTACTGGGCAATGCTGCGATGGAGGCTCGGGGAAATGACCTGAACAACACGCTCACCGGCAACGCAGCCAATAACACTTTCTATGATGGTGATGGCAACGACACGGTGTATGGTGGCGATGGCAACGACCTGATGCGCACGACCTTGGCGTGGGAGCGAAATACCTTCGACGGTGGGGCAGGTATCGACACGGTGGACTACAGCGTGCAGACTTACGCTGAGGGTCGAACCTATGGCGGGTTTGGCGGCATGGGCGGTGTGTGGGTCGATCTCGGGGCTGGCAAAGCTTGGCGTTATCGCTACGGTGCACAGTATTACGACGGCATTCCCGATACGCTGGTGTCGATTGAAAACGCCATCGGGTCGAACTTGCGCGATCAATTGGTGGGAGATGCCGGGGCCAATCGCTTGGAGGGCTTGGATGGGGACGACAAGCTCAACGGTGGTGGCGGAGCCGATACGTTGATAAGAGGCGCGGGCAACGACACGCTGACAGGTGGCGGCGGAGCAGATCGATTTGTATGGGATACCCCACTGGGACAATCCAATGTGGACACGATCACGGATCTCATGACATCTGATGGCGATGTGATTGTCCTGCCCAGCAGTGTTTTGACCATGCTGACCCAAAGCGGTGGCGTGTCAGGGCATTTCCGCACTTCCACTCAAAATGCAGAGGGTGGCGACGACTACATTGTTTACAACAGCAGCACCGGACAGCTGTTGTATGACCAGACAGGCATGGGTTCGAGTGAGGCCGTGTGGTTTGCAACATTGCAAAACAAACCCACGGACTTGAACCCGCAACAGTTTGTGGTGCTTTAAAAAGGGGGGTGAGTCCGCCCAGGACTCACTTCGCCCCAACGGGGTCCAAACCCGTCTGGCGTACGATGTCTGCCACCGCCGACGAGCTTAAAAACTTCACCAGGTGCCTGGCGACTTCTTGCTGGGTCGACCCCGCGAGCACACCTGATGAAAAAAACACGGATTGCTGAACGGCGTCTGGCAGTGTGCCAATGAAATCCAACTCCTTGAAGTAGATCAGTTCACTCACTTGCTGGAACCCGAGTTCGGCCTCGCCACGTGCCACGACAGCACCTACCCTTTCGCTCATGATGCGGCGAGCCTTGTCCTTGATCTGTTCGGCGACGCCGAGTTTGGGAAATAACTCGGTCGATAAATAGGTACCGCTGGCACTGGCGGAGTAAGCTATTGAGCGTGCATTGAGCAGCGTTTGGCGAAGTGCGTCGACCGTGCTGATGTCAGGTTTGGGGGTGCCTTTTTTGACGGCGGCTCCGATGTGTGAGCGTGCGAGGTCGACGCGACTGTTGGCGACCACCTTGCCTTGCTGGATCAGTGCTTCGAGCCCACCCTCGGACAGGATCACCAGATCAAAGTTTTCGCCCCTCGCGAAGCGGCTGGGAATGGAGTCAGGCGCGTTGCCGATGGAAGCGCCATAGGCGCTGATGATGGTGTGCCCCGATGCTTGTTCGTACAAGGGGATGAGTTTTTTGTAGGCCTCGGTGAATGCGCCAGAGGTGATCACGCGCAACTCTGCCGCACCGACACTGCAAGCCTGCGTGATGAACAGAAGCGCGATCAGAAATTGGTAAATCAGCGCATGCGTTTGCGTGAAAAAAGTCGACATGAACGTTTTCCTGGGAGAGCGGAAGTTGGGGGCTCTGGTGAGCGTCTGACTGGGTGAGGGGTGCCGCTTCACGGCCTGATCAGCAGTTGCCCCACCCACTCGTGCATGACAATGTAGCCCATCTCCAGCCCGTCGGCACTCGGAAGCCAACCCAGCCACCACGAGTCGGGAGCTTGCAAAAACCCCATCGGTGCGGGGACGACTTCAAAGCCGGCGCGTTCAAAGTGCCTCAGGCTGCGCTGCATGTGCCAATCGTGCGTCACCAGCACCACTCGTTGAATCCCTGCGGCAGACATCACACGTTTGATCTGTTGGGCGTTCTCCTGCGTGTCGCGGGATTCGCGGTCCAGCCACTTGAGGCTCATGCCCCAGTCACGCTCCAAGGTTTTCTGGGCGACCTCGGCCTCAGAGACCTGTTGTCCTGAGGCACGCCAGCCGACCCCACCAGCAAAAGCCAATGGCAAACCACTTTGCCGGGCCAGTTGCACCCCATGCCGCAAACGGGCATAGGCCTTGGGCTTGAGTTCGGCTTGTCCGGTTTCGGGGGCCAGACGCTCCACCCCACCCCCCAGCACGACAATCGCTTGCGCGCTCCGAACCTGCTCCTGCGTCGGTGGGGTGTACGAGGTCAGCAACCAGCGCCCCAGGGGGTAGGTCATGGACTCGCTGCTGAGCGCCCACAGCAGCGCGATACCCAAGCCCAAGGTGGCTCGTGCGGCGCGACGACGATGCCGGCTCAGCCACCACCCGAGCATCAACAGCAGAATCGGGCTGGCCGGCGGCATCAGCAGGGTGCTGAAGAAGGGCTTCAGTGGGGCGAGGGTCTCGAACATCAGGCGTAGAAGATACCAAGGGATGACGACGATGCAAAGAGCGGTGCCTCAACGCGTGTTATCGGCGGGAGAGTTCGGTAGGGGCGGTGGCTTTCTGCGCGACAGCACCTGAGGCTCTGGCGCATAGTGTGCGACTCGCTCGGCCAAGGCTTGAGTGGTGTCGAGCTCCGGCGTCGAGACGGGCTGCTGCATCAAGCGTGCAAAGTCACGCCCCTGATGAAACAACGTCACTTGGTTGGCGCAAACCCAAGGGTCTTGGCGGCAGCCTGAACTGCGCGAGTGCGCAGGCAGGTAAATTTGCGACACCTGATGGTAGTCCCACGTCGCCCACAGGCTGCCAATCAACAACAGGGCGGCCAAGCCGCTTTCCAGCCATGTCAGATGAGCGGGTTTGCTCTGGGGAGACTGAGAGGCGTGACCAGAAGCGATCCAGCCCACGGACAGGCCCAACGCCATCTGAAAGGGACCATACCAGAGCGGAAATTCGAGCAGGCTGTGCAAACCAATCACGCCGGCCACCGACCAACCCAGCACCTGAGCCGGTGCGCGGGCCCGCCAGGGCTGGCGTCTCCACCCCCAAATCCCGAGGGCCAACAAACCGGCCAAAGCCAATGGCCAACCCCATTCGACGGCGACTTGCAGCAGCAGGTTGTGTGCATGGCCGAGTTGCCCGCAAAAGCGTTCACCGGACACCGCTTGCGTGGCGTGCACATAGTCCAGCTCACCCCAGCCCCAACCCAGCCAAGGCTTTTGCAGAGATAACTCAAACACATGGCGCCACAAGACGACGCGGCTTTCACACACGCCCACCCCTTCTACCTGGGTGGTCAGCCGCTCCAGTGCGCTGACTTTGGGGATTTGTGGCTCGGCCAGGTTGATCAACCGAGGCAAGAGCCAGGAGAGTGCCAGAAATCCCAGCAGCGCGGTGACAGCGCCTGCGCGGGCACCGAGGCTTGTCGCACGGGTGGTCGAGACAGTGGGCCACAGCAAGGCCAGGGTGGCCAGTGCCATCCAGGTCAGTGCTCCGGTGCGGGAGGCAGACGCCACGGCACCCAGCATCAAAATGGCCAGGGCGAGCCATGCCACCCATCGGTCACAACGTTTGGGCCATCCGGTATGCACCAGATAAAACCAGGCGGCCAAGCTCAGCGACATGAGGGAACCGAATTGGTTGCGCTGACGCAGTTGACCATAGGCCTCCTCCTGGGGGCTGGCATGCAGCCACGGCCAGGCGCTGGCGGCTTCACGCAAGACACCGCTGTACTGCAGTCCAGCAATGAGCGCCGACAGAAGACCCGCACACAACAGCCCCCATGCCAGTGCCTGTCGAACGATCAACGTCGGGTGGGATTGCAGTTGCTGACTCAGCCGGGCTGCCAGCGCGATGCACAGGCAGGCGCCCCAGGGCGCCCCCAACAAAGCCAGGTCGATCACGGGCATTTGCCAGCCCGCCAGCAGCGTCAATCCAAAGGCCACCCACAGCCAGCCCAAAGACGCTGAGAAACGGGGATCGGTCGACAACGAACCGGCATGTTCAAACGATGAGCGGGCTTTCACCGTGATGAACCACAGCAGCGCTGTCATGCACCAGGCGGCCAACATACCCGTCGCCGATGGGGTGGGGGGTGGCGCCCAAGGCCACAACCAGGGAGCTGCCACGCCAACGACCAGAAAAGGAACGGCCGGCAGGCTCATGGACCGACAGCCTCAGCGGCACTCGGCTGGGGCGTACTTGGAGGCGAGCAAAGTGCCGGTAGGCAAGTTGATGTTGGCCGGCACGGTGGTGCCCTGAACCACGCAACGCCAACTGACCGAGGACTGAGCGGGCGGGGTGAAACTGCTGGTGCCGGTGGGCAGGGCGCTGGCCGTGTCACGGGTGCCGGTGAACGGCACCAGATGCAGCGAGCCACCGCCCGCGGCAGCCTTGGTTTTGATGGTAATCACGCCAGTGCCCGGCTGGATCGTGACCGACTCGATGTTTTGAGTGGTCGCAGGGGGCTCGTAACCGGCGGCATAACCATCGGCAAGCCCGGAGGCGTTGCCGCTGGCGAGCACCTCCAGCACCGTGGTTTTGGCCGCGCTGGCCAGGTTCAAGCCTTCACCCACACGGGCGCGGATGGTGTAGTCCTGGTAGGCGGGCAAGGCGAACGAAGCCAGGATGCCTATGATGGCCAGCACGACCATCAGTTCGATGAGCGTGAAGCCTTGCTGCAGTTGTTTCATGTCGATCTTTCTCGGGGAGGATTCAAAGGGCCCCGATGGTAGACCAACCCTCCGCGAGCGGAGGGTGATGCATCAACGTTAGGCGGGCTCTTGCTTGTGATGTCTTGACTGCAGAAACTTGCCGATTCCCACCACCAGAATCGCACCCACAGCCGCGAAGATGAAGTGCATTGATGGATTGGCCTCCAGCCAGGGCTTGAGGGCCACATCGCTGATGATGGTTTCGCCACCCACCCAGCCGATCAGGGCGGCACCCAAGGTGACGATGATGGGGAAGCGCTCCATGAGTTTGATCATCAGTGTGCTGCCGAAAATCACGAGCGGAATGCTGATGGCCAGGCCAATGATGAGCAGGGTGGTGGAGCCTTTGGCCGCAGCGGCCACGGCGATCACGTTGTCCAGGCTCATCACGATGTCGGCAATCAGAATGGTGCGGATGGCGGTCATCAAGCTCGATTGCTCGGTGTCGCCTTCATCGCCCTCTTCTTCCTCGCTGAGCAGCTGCACGCCGATCCACAGCAGCAGCAAGCCACCCACGATTTGCAAATAGGACAGCGCCAACAGTTGCACGGCCACCAGGGTCAGCACGATACGCAGCACCACAGCAGCGCCAGAGCCGAACATGATGGCTTTTTGCTGCTGGTGGGGAGGCAACGAGCGGGCGGCCAGAGCGATCACAACCGCGTTATCACCTGACAGGATGATGTTGATCCAGATGATCTTCATCAGTCCAATCCAGAATTCAGTGCTTTGCAGCAATTCCATTCCAAGTCTCCGGGAAAGAAGGCGTCAAACGCCAAAATGGGCGAAGAAACGCCCCAAAAAAGGTCGGCCAAGTGTAACGGGCCCGTGAAGACGGGCCCGTCGGTAGTTCTGCTTAGGCTGTCGCCTTCAGAGCAGCGACTTGAGCAGCTTGCCCATTTCAGAGGGGTTGCGTGTGACTTTGAAGCCACACTCTTCCATGATGGCGAGCTTGGCGTCGGCGGTGTCGGCGCCGCCAGAAATCAGCGCGCCGGCATGACCCATGCGCTTGCCAGGAGGGGCGGTGACGCCAGCGATGAAGCCAACGATGGGCTTCTTCATATTGGCCTTGCACCAGCGCGCGGCCTCGGCCTCGTCCGGGCCACCAATTTCGCCGATCATGATCACCGCATCGGTGTCGGGGTCGTCGTTGAAGGCCTTCATGACATCGATGTGCTTGAGGCCATTGATGGGATCGCCGCCAATACCCACGGCGCTGGACTGACCCAAACCGATTTCGGTGAGTTGTGCCACGGCTTCGTAGGTGAGGGTGCCGGAGCGCGAAACCACGCCAATGCGGCCTTTGCGGTGGATGTGTCCGGGCATGATGCCGATCTTGATCTCGTCGGGCGTGATCAGGCCGGGGCAGTTGGGGCCCAGCAACAGGGTCTTCTTGCCACCAGCGGCTTCTTTTGCCTTCATTTTGTTGCGCACTTCCAGCATGTCGCGAACCGGAATGCCTTCGGTGATGCAGATGGCCAGATCCAGATCGGCTTCGACCGCTTCCCAGATGGCGGCGGCTGCGCCCGCGGGTGGGACATAAATGACCGACACGGTGGCGCCCGTCTCGGAAGCGGCTTCCTTGACCGAGGCGTAGATGGGAATGTCAAAAATCTTTTCGCCAGCCTTCTTGGGGTTCACGCCAGCGACAAAGCAGTTTTTCCCATTGGCGTATTCCTGACACTTCTCGGTGTGGAACTGGCCGGTCTTGCCCGTGATGCCCTGGGTGATGACCTTGGTGTTTTTGTTGATATAGATGGACATGTGGTGTACTCCGGGGCTTAGCGAACTGCGGCCACGACCTTTTGAGCCGCTTCAGCCATGGTGTCGGCACTGATGATGGGCAGGCCCGACTCGGCCAGCATCTTCTTGCCCAGCTCTTCGTTGGTGCCCTTCATGCGCACCACCAGCGGAACGCTCAGATTGACCGCCTTACAGGCAGTGATCACACCGGTGGCGATGGTGTCGCAGCGCATGATGCCGCCGAAGATGTTGACCAAAATGGCCTTGACCTTGGGGTTCTTGAGCATGATCTTGAAGGCTTCGGTCACCTTTTCGGGGGTGGCGCCGCCGCCCACATCGAGGAAGTTGGCCGGCTCGGCGCCGAACAGCTTGATGGTGTCCATGGTGGCCATGGCCAGACCGGCACCGTTGACCAGACAGCCGATGTTGCCGTCGAGGCTGATGTAAGCGAGGTCAAATTTAGAGGCCTCGACTTCCGCCGGATCTTCTTCGTCCAAGTCGCGGTAAGCCACGATTTCCGGATGACGGAACAAGGCATTGCTGTCGAAATTGAACTTGGCATCCAGGGCGATGATGTTGCCCTTGCTGTCGCGGTTCAGGGGGTTGATTTCGACCAGGGAGGCGTCGGTGTCCATGTAGCATTGATAGAGCTTCTTGAACACGTCCATGCCCTGGGCCGTGGAGTTGGCGGGCAAGCCGATGCCGTCGGCAATTTCCTTGGCCTGCGCATCGGTCAGACCGGTTTGCGGGTCCACAAACACCTTGATGATTTTCTCGGGGGTGTTGTGGGCCACTTCCTCGATATCCATGCCGCCTTCGGAGGAGGCCATGATGGCGACCTTCTGGCTGGCGCGGTCGGTCACGACCGAGACGTAATACTCTTTCTGGATATCAGCACCGTCTTCGATGTAGAGGCGGCGCACTTTTTGACCCTCGGGACCGGTTTGATGGGTCTTGAGCTGCATGCCCAGGATTTCACCGGCCAGGCGCTTGACATCATCAATGGATTTGGCAACCTTCACGCCGCCACCCTTGCCCCGACCGCCAGCGTGGATCTGAGCCTTGACCACCCACACCGGGCCGCCGAGCTTTTGTGCGGCTTCAACCGCCTCTTGCACCGTGAATGCCGGAATACCACGCGGGACCGGCACACCAAAATTTCGCAAGATTTCCTTGCCCTGGTACTCGTGAATCTTCATGAGGGTTCTCTTCTCAACGGTGGAATGAGGGCGTGCATGGTGGCGCATCAGCCCTGGACTTTGCCGCCGTGAAATGTATCATGTTGCATCGCACCAAGCTTGTGCCTCCCTTACAAAAGGCGAGGCGCCCCCCATTCCCCCTGTGAAATTTGATCATGGCCAAGGTTTTCATTGACGGAGAAGCCGGCACGACCGGGTTGCAAATCCGCGACCGCCTCGCAACCCTGCCCGACGTTCGGGTTCTCAGCATCGATCCGTCCCGCCGCAAGGATCCGCAAGCCAAACGCGAGATCATGGCCGAGGCCGATCTGGTGGTCCTGTGCCTGCATGACGACGCCGCCCACGAATCGGTGGCCATGATCGATGCTTTGGCGGGGTCTCGTCCCCGCGTTGTCGACGCCTCGACCGCGCACCGAGTCGATCCAGGCTGGGTCTACGGTTTTCCAGAGCTTTGCGCCGGGCAAGCCCAGGCGGTGGCCAGTGCACAACGCGTTTCCAATCCGGGCTGTTACGCCACGGGTGCCATCGCGCTGATTCGTCCATTGATTGACGCGGGGTGGATCCCCGCCGACTTCCCGCTGTCGTTGCCGTCGGTCAGTGGATATTCGGGCGGCGGGCGAACCATGATCGAGGCCTATGAGGAGGGCCGTGCCCCGCCCTATGAAGCGTATGCCTTGGGGCTTCAGCACAAGCATGTGCCCGAGATCATGCGGCACACCGGTTTGCAGCGACGCCCCTTGTTTTTGCCCTCCGTCGGGAATTTCCGCCAGGGCATGCTGGTCAATCTGCCGCTGCATCTGGACGAGTTGCCCGGTCGGCCCAAAGCCGCAGACCTGGAGCAGGCCTTACGCGATCACTACACCCGGGTGGGGTCCACGTGGGTCACGGTGGAGGCGCCCACAGCCGATGGCAAGCTCGAGCCTACCGCCTTGAACGACAGCAACCGCATGGAGCTGCGTGTCTATCCCCAGGAAACGCATCGCCATGCGTTGTTGGTAGCACGCCTGGACAACCTGGGCAAGGGGGCCAGCGGTGCGGCCGTGCAGAACCTGCGGCTGATGCTGGGTCTCTGAGCGTCTGAGCGCCTGATCGATCAATCGATCAAATCGTCATCGGTACCGGTCACCGCACGTCGTATCACTTCGGCAGAAAACCCCCGGGAAGCCAGGAAGCGCATGTGCCGGGCCCGCTCCTGCGCGGAGGTGGCAGGGGTGCCGAACTTGCGTTGCCAGACCGCTAGTGCGCGGCTGAGCTCGGTGGCCCTCAAGGACTCGGTGCTGCTGGCGATGGTCTCTTGCGGCAGGCCCTTGGCCTGCATTTCCTGAACCAATTTGGCGGTGCCAAAACGGGGCCCACGCCGGTGGATCAGTGACTCCGCTACCCGTGATTCGTTGATCCAGCCGCGCCGTTGGAATTCCTCGAGGACACGCTCGACCTCACCGGGCTCGGTCTCGTGCGGGCTGAGCTTGCGTCGCAACTCCTGAAGCGAGTGCTCACGCTGAGCTTGCAGCCGCAAGGCCCGGCCTTTGAGGGACAGTTGACCAGGAGGCAAAGGCATCACATCAGTGTTCGCTGTCGCCGCCTTCATCCTCGGGCAACAGTGGCACGCCCAGGGAGTCGCGCACTTTGTTCTCGATTTCATGGGCCAGTTCGGGGTTCTCGCGCAGGAACTCACGGGCGTTGTCACGACCTTGGCCGATTTTTTCGCCGTTGTAGGCATACCAGGCACCCGACTTGTCGATGATGCGGGCGTTGACGCCCATGTCGATGATTTCACCCTCGCGGCTGATGCCCTCGCCGAACAGGATGTCGAACTCAGCGGTTCGGAAGGGAGGTGCGACCTTGTTTTTGACGACCTTGACTTTGGTTTCATTGCCAATGGCTTCTTCGCCCTTTTTGATGGTGCCGGTGCGACGGATGTCAAGGCGAACCGAGGCGTAAAACTTGAGCGCATTGCCACCGGTGGTGGTTTCGGGGCTGCCGAACATGACGCCGATCTTCATGCGAATCTGGTTGATGAAGATGACCATGCAGTTGGTCTTTTTGATGGTGGCGGTGAGCTTGCGCAGGGCCTGGCTCATCAGCCGGGCCTGCAGGCCGGGAAGGGAATCACCCATTTCGCCTTCGATTTCGGCTTTGGGCGTGAGGGCTGCGACCGAGTCGACCACCACCAGATCGACGGCGCCCGAACGCACGAGGCTGTCGACGATTTCAAGTGCCTGCTCTCCCGTGTCCGGCTGGCTGATGAGCAAGTCCTGGACGTTGACGCCCAGCTTTTGGGCGTATTGCACATCCAGCGCATGCTCGGCGTCGACAAAGGCGCAAGTGCCGCCTTGGCCCTGCATCTCGGCAATCACCTGCAAAGTCAGGGTGGTTTTGCCCGAAGACTCTGGGCCATAAATTTCGATCACGCGGCCGCGCGGCAGGCCGCCCACGCCCAGCGCGACGTCCAGCCCGAGCGAGCCGGTAGACACCACCTGGATGTCTTCGATCACCTCGCCCTCACCCAGGCGCATGATGGTGCCTTTACCGAATTGCTTTTCGATTTGAGCCAGAGCGGCTTGCAGAGCCTTGCTTTTTTCGCTGTTGGCGGCGAGGCCTTTGACGGGTGCGTCCATGAGAAGTCCTTGTGGATCAATGGGTGATGAGATTCCAGACCATGGAGGGAGGCGATGTTGAATCACTGTCTCGATCAACAGCCTGGATGCTTGAACAGTACTCTAACCCATCCCGTATCCCCCCGTAAATACTTTTTATGGTCAGTTTGCCTTACTATTGGGTCATGGATCACCAAACATCTTCCGGCATGTCCTGGGATGGCCAACAAGCCCATCTGGGACGATTGATGGGCGTGGCATTGCGCCGGTTCGACGAGCGCGTTCTGTCCTTGATGGCGACCCATGTGGAGGTGCCCCTTGCGCTGTCGAATCTGGCGGCCCGTGCGCAAGTCAGTGCAGCCCATGTGCACATCACCCGCCACCTGCCTTTGACAGGCTGTCGTCTCAGCGAGCTGGCCCGCAGTGCCGGCATGAGCAAACAGGCCATGGGCGATCTGGTCGACCAGTGTGAGGCCTGGGGTTTGGTGCGGCGAGAACCTGATGAGCGGGATGCCCGGGCTCGGCGAATACAGTTCACCGAGACCGGTCGTGCCTGGGTCAAGGCGTTTCAAATGGCGGTGGGGCAGGCCCAGCAGGAATTTGAGCAGGAGGTCGGTCGCGAGGTGGCTGCCGTGATTGGGCTGGGGCTGGAGGCCTATGCGGCGGGCTATCGTTGACAGCCCCAGGCAGGATCTGACAAGCCTGAAGAAGCCTCTGTCAGAGGCGCTGACAGATGCCTAGAATGGCAGCAGTAAAAGAATCAGGAGACACCATGCGAATTCTCATCGCGGAAGACGATCAGGTGCTGGCGGACGGCTTGTTGCGCAGCCTGCGAGCCTCTGGCGCAGCGGTCGATCACGTGGCCAGCGGCACCGAGGCAGATGCGGCCCTGATGACCACCGATGAATTTGATCTGCTCATTCTGGATCTGGGCTTGCCCAAGATGCATGGGTTGGAGGTGCTCAAGCGCCTGCGCGCCCGCGGCAGCGCCGTGCCTGTGATCATTCTGACCGCTGCTGACAGTGTGGAAGAGCGCGTCAAGGGGCTGGATTACGGCGCCGATGACTACATGGCAAAGCCGTTTTCCCTGCAAGAGTTGGAGGCCCGGGTGCGCGCGCTCACGCGGCGTGGCATGGGGGGAACCACCTCCTCCATCAAGCACGGCCCGTTGGTGTACGACCAGGCCGGTCGCGTGGCCACCATCGACGGCAAGATGGTGGAGTTGTCTGCCCGCGAACTCGGGCTGCTGGAGGTGCTGCTTCAGCGCGCCGGCCGCCTGGTCAGCAAGGACCAGCTCGTCGAGCGTTTGTGCGAATGGGGCGAAGAGGTGAGCAACAACGCGATCGAGGTGTATATCCACCGATTGCGCAAGAAAATCGAAAAAGGCCCGATCCGCATCGCCACCGTGCGCGGCTTGGGCTACTGCCTGGAAAAAATTCCCAACTGAACAGCCACCTCAACCCCATGTCCGCGAGCGCGTTGCGCCAGACCCGCCCCCCGTGTCTTGCCCATCTCACCGAGAGTTCGAGCTCGACCCGCGCTGGCATTTGGGCGGAGCCTGGAAGCCTTAACACGTGAAGATTTTCCAGCGCGAACAGCGCTCCCTGTTTGGCGAGATTCTGGACTGGATGCTCACGCCGTTGCTGCTGCTGTGGCCCATCAGCTTGGCGCTGACCTGGCTGGTGGCCCAAGGCATCGCTGGGCGTCCCTTTGATCGCGGGCTGGAATACAACGTGCAAGTGTTGGCGCAATTGGTGCGCCACAACGAACAGCAGGTGTTGTTCAACCTGCCGCAGCCGGCGCGTGAAATTTTGCGCGCCGACGATGCCGATCTGGTGTACTACCAAGTGCTGGGCACCCGAGGCGAGTTCCTGAGTGGCGAGCGCGATTTCCCCTTGCCGCCAGAAGACGAGAAACCCCAGGCCGGAGAGGTGCGGCTGCGCGACGATGAAATGCGAGGGGCCGATGTGCGCGTCGCCTACGTGTGGGTGCGCGTGGAGGTTCCCGAGGTGCGCTATGTGCTGGTTCAAGTGGCCGAGACGCTGGAGAAGCGTTCGGTCCTGGCCACCGAGATCATCAAGGGCGTGATGTTGCCGCAGTTTGTCATCTTGCCCTTGGCGGTGCTGCTGGTATGGCTGGCGCTGGCGCGTGGCATCCAGCCGCTCAACCAGTTGGAGGAGCGCATTCGTCAGCGCAAGCCCGACGACCTCAGCCCGCTGGACGACCGGGTGGTGCCGATCGAGGTGGCTCCGCTGGTGTCGTCGATCAACGACTTGCTGATGCGATTGAAGGATTCCATCGCGACCCAAAAACGATTTTTGGCCGATGCCGCGCATCAGCTCAAGACGCCTTTGGCAGGACTGCGCATGCAAGCCGATTTGGCTCAGCGAGAGGGCGCCAGTGCCCAGGAACTCAAACAGTCGCTCAAACACATCGGGCGTGCCAGCATCCGCGCCACCCACACGGTGAACCAATTGCTGTCACTGGCGCGTGCCGAGAGTGGCAGCACCAGCATCACCCGACAGCCATGCAACCTGGTTGAGCTGGTGACGGATGTGATTCAGGATTCTCTTGCGCGCGCCCTGGATCGACACATCGATCTGGGCTATGAAGGTGCCGAGGCCGACAGCCCGGACGTCTGGGTGCAAGGCAACCCGACCTTGCTCAAGGAGTTGCTGCGCAACCTGATCGAGAACGCCATTCATTACACCCCTTCCACGGCCGAGCAGCCCGGGGTGGTGACGGCTCGGGTGTTGGCCGATCGGTTTGGTGGTGTGGTGGTGTTTCAAGTCGAGGACACGGGACCGGGTATAGCCCCGGCCGAGCGCGACCTGATCTTCCAGCCGTTTTATCGGACCCTGGGGACCGACACCGATGGTTCTGGACTGGGTTTGCCCATCGTGATGGAGATCGCGCACCAGCATGCAGGCACCGTCACGGTGGAGGATGCCCACCCGGGGCGTCAGCCGCCGGGGGCCTGTTTCACGGTGCGATTTTCGACCACCGCGCCGACGCGTGGGCTCAAGCCTTGAACAGGTTGAGGACCAGACGCTCGCGCTCCATCACGGCTTTGACCGGCGCTTGCTCAGCGACGCGTTGCACATGTGACCACAGCGTGGGGAAGTCGGCTGGGTTGATGCCCGCCATCGAACCCCATCGCGTCAGGGTGAGCGCATAGGCGTCGACCGGGCCCAGGTGGGAGCCACTCATCCAGGCCTGCCCGGCGTCTTGTGACGCCTGCACCAGGGTTTGGATTTCGCCCACCAGTTTGCGGTATTGCTCGGCGGCGTAGGCCTTGATCACCGCCTGCGCATCGGCCTGGTCGGTGAACTTGAAGGGCATGAAGTAATGGGTGAAGGTGGGGTGGACCGTGTTGTTCATCCAGGCCAGCGTTTCGATGGCTTTGGCGCGCGCCACAGGCTCGGTGGGCAGGAAATGACACTGCGGGAACCGTGCATCCAGGTGCAGGCAAATGGCCAGGATTTGGGTGATGACGGTGCCGTTGTCCACCAACACGGGCACCTGACCGCGCGGATTCAAGGAGCGGTAGGCGGCCTCATTTTGTTCGCCCTTGTGCAGCTTGACCATGGTGGGCTCGAAGTCTGCGCCACTGGCTTGCAACAAGACGTGAGGAACAAAGGAACACGCGCCAGGGGAAAAATACAAATTCAGGCTCATGGGAAAAATCTCCGGTTCAAGGTGAGGATGGGGTTGAAAGTGCGGGTGCGCAGGCCGACGTGGCTGGCAGATCGCCTTGCAGGCGGCAGGGCAATTGACACAACTCTTGCTGGTGGATTGGGCAGGCCCGACCGAAAGTCACCACATGGTCGACCTGGGCGCGAATGCCGATCCACTCGCCGATCTTGTGGTCGTGGTGACTGGGTACGTGGGCCAGCAGGGTCTCGCCCGAAGGCAGGCGCAAGGTGTACAAAAACTCGGAGCCGCGGAAAGCTTTGCGAATGATCTCGGCTTTCACAGGAGCGTCGTCGTCGTGCACGATGTCGTCGGCGCGCAGCAGCACGTCGCATTGCCCATCGGCAAATGAGCAAGGCAGGGGGCACTCAGCGACATCGGTCAGGTCGCCCACGGCCGTGTGCACCACCACTTGCTGACCTTCGATGCGCAAGGTGGCCGGGGTGAAGACGCCGTGGCCGATGAAGTCGGCCACAAAGCGTGAAGCAGGTCGGTGATAGAGGGTATAGGCATCGTCCCACTGATGCAGACGACCTTGCGACATGACGCCGATGACGTCGCCAATGGCAAAGGCTTCAAGCTGGTCGTGGGTGACAAAGAGGGCGGTGGTTTGCGCCTCTTTGAGAATCAGCCGGACTTCCTGGGCCAAGCGTTCGCGCAAATCGATGTCGAGGTTGGAAAACGGTTCGTCCAGCAGCAGCAGTTGTGGTTGCGGGGCCAAGGCGCGTGCCAAGGCCACGCGTTGCTGCTGTCCGCCCGAGAGTTCATGCGGGTGACGGCGGGCGCTGCTTTCCAGGCCCACCAGCCGCAACACCTCGGTCACACGTCGCTGGCGAGCATCGCGGCGCCAGTGGGCCAGCCCGAAGCCGACGTTGTCGGCAACATCCAGGTGGGGGAAAAGGGCGTAGTCCTGGAACACCATGCCAATCCGACGAGACTCGGCGGGGGTGTGATGGTGCGAATCACTGACGACCTGGCCATCCAGCCGGATATGCCCCCCGCTGACGCGCTCCAGGCCGGCGACGGCGCGCAGCAAGGTGGTTTTGCCGCAGCCCGAAGGCCCGATCAGCACGCCCATTTCACCCGCGCGCAAACCCAGGCTCACCTGGTCAACCGCCGGCTGGGCGCGACCGGGGTACTGGACCTGCAGTTGTGAGACATCAAGAAACATCCCTGGGATTGTAGAGAGGCAGGCGCTTGGCTGGGAAGGTTATCCGGGCGTGGGTCGGCCATGGATGACGGGAACTCCTCTGTCTTTGCTAGCGCAATGGGTCCTCTCCCTACAATCTCAGATCCCGAGGCGGTTCCTGTGCCCTTGGGAGTCATCGAATCCATGCACTTTTCTCGTCCCCTGTTGCTGCTCTTGTTCCTGCTGCTGTTGCTGCCGGTGCTCATGGTGCTGGGCGCTTGGCTGCAGTGGGATGCCACCTCGGCCAGCGTCTTGGCCGGCATGGCCGAGACGGTGTTGCCCGACTATGCCCTCAGCAGTTTGATGCTGTGTGTGCTGGTGATGCTGGGTGTCATCAGCATGGGAACGGTGTCGGCCGCTGCCGTGACCTTGTTCGAGTTCCGTGGCCGACGGGTGTTCGAGTGGGCCTTGTTGTTGCCGCTGGCCATGCCTGCGTATGTGGTGGCCTATGCGTATACCGATTTTTTGCAATACAGCGGCCCGGTCCAGTCCTGGATGCGCAGTCAGTGGGGCTTGCAGGGCCGGGTGCTGCCAGAAATTCGCAGCCTCTGGGGGGCCGCCTGTGTCCTGGCGCTGGCGTTGTATCCCTATGTATACCTGCTGGCCCGAAGCGCGCTGGCAGAGCGGGCCACCCACTTGATGGAGGCGGCTCGCTTGTTGGGGGCCCCTTTGTCACGCCGCATCCTGCGCGTGGCATTGCCGCTGGCGCGACCGGCGATCGCCGCCGGAGCGGCGTTGGCCTTGATGGAGACCCTGGCCGACTACGGGGTGTCGAGCTATTTTGGGGTGCAAACATTCACCACCGGCATTTATAAGGCGTGGTTGGTGATGGAAGATCGCATGGCTGCCGCCCAGCTGTCCACCGTGTTGCTGGGGGTTGTGGTGTGCGTGCTGGCGTTTGAGCGTCAGGCCCAGTCGCGCCTGCGTTTCTCCAGCAGCCGCATGGGCGTGCGGGCCCAGGAGGCACAACCGGTGCGGCTGCGTGGCGCGGCCGAATTCCTGGCCATCCTGCTGTGTTTCATGCCGGTGTTGCTCGGGTTTTTGTTGCCTGTGGCGGTGATGTTGCATGCCTTGTGGGGTTCTGGCGAGGGGGTGTCCTGGCCCTGGGAGCGCTTTGTCGGGTGGGCCTGGAACAGCTTTCGCCTGGGTGCGATCACTGCTGCTTTGGCGGTGGGGATATCGCTCTGGCTGGCGTTCGAGGCCCGGCGTCAAGCGCGAGGGGTGGTCTCATGGGCGGTGCAAGGTGTCGGCCTGGGCTACGCCGTTCCTGGAGCGGTGATCGTGGTGGGCTTGCTGTTGCCCTTGAACTGGTTTCAAAGCCATTGGCCAGAGTTGGGCGTCGGGGCCTGGTTGACGGCCACTGTTCTCGGGCTGATCTGGGCTTACCTGGTGCGTTTTGTAGCAGTGGCCTTGCAATCGGTGCAAAGTGGCTACGCCCGCATTCCCCTCAGTTTTGACGAGAGTGCCCGCATGCTGGGGACGTCTGGCGGGCGCCTGTTGACGGCTGTTCACTGGCCCTTGCTGCGCCGCTCGGCAGCAGCGGCTGCCATGTTGGTGCTGGTGGATGTGATGAAAGAGTTGCCGGCGACGTTGGTGTTGCGACCCTTCAACACCGACACCCTGGCCGTCATGGCCTATCAACTGGCCCGTGACGAGCGGCTGGGTGAAGCGGCGCTGCCCTCCTTGGCCCTGGTCCTGGTGGGCTTGTTGCCGGTCATGTTGCTGAGCCGCACCCTGCGGCGGTAGGTGTCTCTGGCGGACATTGACGGATATTTCACGGCATCAATTGATAATCATTCTCATTTGATGTAAGATGAAGCCGGTCCGCAAAGCCCCGTTGTTTGATGGGTTGCGGGGCGCAGCCACAGGAACCAACATGATTCGCCGCATCACGCTTTCTCTTTTGTCGACCTGCCTGCTTGGGCTGGGCTGGCTGTGCGCACCCGCCGCGCAGGCGCAGGACAAAGTTCTTAATCTGTACTCGGCCCGCCACTATCCGACCGACGAGGCCTTGTACAGCCAGTTCACCCAGGCCACGGGCATTCGCATCAACCGGGTGGACGCCGATGACGCTGGCATCCTGTCGCGCCTCAAGGCCGAGGGTTCAGCGTCACCAGCCGATGTCATTTTGCTGGTGGACGCCGCCCGTTTGTGGCGCGCTGAAGTCGATGGGCTGTTCTTGCCGGTCAAATCCAAGGTTCTCGAGACCGCCATTCCTGAGCAGTTGCGGGCCAAACCGGCGGACAACGGCGGCTCGGCCTGGTTCGGGTTGTCGACCCGCGCGCGCGTGATCGTGTATGACACGCGCCGGCACAAGCGTGAAGACCTGGACACCTACGAAAGCCTGGCCGAGCCCCGTTTCAAGGGCCAGTTGTGCATCCGTTCGGGCTCACACCCTTACAACCTCAGCCTGTTTGGAGCCATGACCGAACACCTCGGCCCCGCCAAAGCGGAAGTTTGGCTCAAGGGACTGGTGGGCAACCTGGCGCGTCCTCCACGCGGGGGCGATACCGACCAGATCAAGGGGGTGGCTTCGGGAGAGTGTTCAATCGGATTGACCAACACTTATTACCTGGCGCGCCTCATGCGTTCGACCAAGCCCGAGGATCAGGCGATGATGGCCCATTTGGGGGTGGTGTTTCCCAATCAGGCCAGCTGGGGAACGCATGTCAACATCGCCGGGGGAGGCGTGGCTCGGTATGCGAAAAACCTGGACGCCGCTGTGAAGTTTCTGGAATATCTGGTCAGCCCCGCCGCGCAACAACACTTTGCCAACGGCAACAACGAATGGCCGGTGGCGCGCGGGGTGAAACTGGATAACCCGGCGTTGCAAGCCATGACGGGCGGATCCTTCAAGAGTGAGCTCATTCCCATCAGCGCGGTGGGCATGAACCAGTTCAAGGTTCAGCAGATGCTTGATCGCGTGGGCTTCAAATAAAGCGGCTCACACCGGCCGAGGCCGAACGCTGATCTCGGCGCTGTGCACGAGTTCGCGACCATTGACTGTGTCGAGCTGCAGAGCCCCTTGGCTGTCCACCCCCCGGGCCACCCCCTCGCGTCCATCGGACAAATGCACGGGTTGATTCAACAGCAAGTCTCGCCGGGTAAACCGCGTTTGCAATGGGGCAAAGCCGTGCTGACCAAAATCCAGCAGGGTCTGAAGCAGCCCCGGAAGAACATGGCGCAGCAATTCCGGGGCGGTGATGCCGGCGGACAAGGCCTGCAGCCCCAGAGGCGGAATCGTGCTGTCGACCGCCTGTGGCGTGCGGACATTCAGCCCGACGCCGATGACGGCATACCGACCCGCAGATGCCGGCCGCGTTTCAGAGGCATTGGCGGTTTCGATCAGGATGCCCCCCAGTTTGTGGGGTCCATACCCCGGGTCGCACCACAGGTCGTTGGGCCATTTGAGGCCCAGGGTCAGGCCGGGTGCCAGATGAAGCGAACTCTCCAGGGCTTCGACCAACGCCACACCGACCGCCAGGGACAAACCGGACCATTCGTGCGGAGACAGCATCAACCCGAGCGAAAACGTGAGGGAATCACCCGGGGAGCTGACCCATCGACGCCCCAAGCGACCACGCCCGGCCGTCTGGGTTTCGGCCACCAGCAGCACCGGGTCGGTGTGCCCGTTGCGGGCCCGACGCATCAATTCACTGTTGGTGGAGTCGATGCTGGGCAACAGCTCCAGGGTGATGCCCGGGAGGCTGGGCGAGAGCTGCAGCCACAGGTCTTCAAGCGGCCAAGGCGCCGGCATGGCGTCGGCGCCGCTTCAGCGACCCCGCTTGGGGGCCAGGAGCGTGCCACGGCATTGCTTGGCCCCGCACCAGCAGGGGTACTCGGCCTTGAGTTTGCGGGTGTAGGGCTCGTCAATGATGAGGCCGTAGTCGTAGTTGAGCTCTTCACCGGCGCGGATCTTGCGCAAGGACTTGATGAACACCCGCCCGCCTTCTTCGTCTGCCTCACAGTTGGGCTGGCAGGAGTGGTTGATCCAGCGCGAGGCATTGCCGCCATACAAGGCGTCGATCACCCGGTCTTCAGTCAGGTGGAAATAAAACGTGTGGTTGGGGTCCTTGGGGTCGTGCGGATGGCGACGTAAGGCCTCTTTCCAGTTGATGATCTCACCCACATACTCAATGATGACCTCCCCCTTGGGGATGTCTTGCAATGCGAACACGCCCTTGCCGTGCACGCCCGAGCGGCGGGTTTGAATCCGGCGGCCGGAGGTTTTTGGACTGGATCTTGTGGACACGGCTGGGTTTCTGTTAAGTTAGTTACGTACACATGCGTGCGCGTGCGCGCGAGGGCCGATTGTAAAAGCACAATCGCCGCGACTCTCAAACAACAGCGCCTGAAGCGTTGAAATGGATCTTGAAGGACCCTGGAACCCATGAGCAAAACCCTGGTCATCGCCGAAAAACCCTCGGTCGCGCAGGACATCGTGCGGGCATTGACACCCGTTGCGGGCAAATTTGAAAAGCATGACGATCACTTTGAAAATGACCGCTACGTCGTGACCAGCGCGGTCGGCCACCTGGTGGAAATCCAGGCCCCCGAGGAGTTTGACGTCAAGCGCGGCAAATGGTCGTTTGCCCACCTGCCCGTCATTCCACCTTATTTCGACCTCAAGCCGGTGGACAAGACCAAGACGCGTCTCAACGCGGTCATCAAGCAAGCCAAGCGCAAGGATGTCGCGGCGTTGATCAACGCCTGCGACGCCGGTCGCGAAGGCGAGCTCATCTTCCGCCTGATCGAGCAATACGCGGGTGGCAAAAAACCGCTGGGCAAGCCAGTTCAGCGCCTGTGGCTGCAGTCGATGACGCCTCAGGCCATTCGCGATGGCTTTGACGCCCTGCGCTCCGAGCAGCAAATGCGCGGGCTGGCAGACGCTGCCCGCAGCCGCTCCGAGGCCGATTGGCTGGTGGGCATCAATGGCACGCGCGCATTTACCGCCTTCAATTCACGCGATGGCGGCTTCTTTCTCACCACCGTGGGGCGTGTTCAGACACCCACACTGAGCGTGGTGGTCGAGCGGGAAGAGCAGATTCGCAAGTTCATCAGCCGCGACTATTGGGAGGTCCACGCCAGTTTCCTGGTCGAGGCGGGTGAATACCCCGCCAAGTGGTTCAACCCGCTGCACAAAAAAGACGAGAACGACCCCGAGCGCAAAGCCGATCGTGTCTGGTCGGCCCAGGAGGCCCACGCCATTGCCGATGCGGCCCGTAGCAAGGCAGCGACCGTCAGCGAAGAAAGCAAGCCCACCACGCAGTCGTCTGGCGGCCTGTTTGACCTGACGTCGCTACAGCGCGAGGCCAATGGTCGCTTTGGCTATTCCGCCAAGACCACCCTGGCGTTGGCACAAAGTCTTTACGAGCGACACAAGGCATTGACCTACCCGCGTACCGACTCCCGCCATCTGCCGGAAGATTACTTGCCCACCGTGCGAGACACCTTCACGATGTTGGCCGACAGCGGCATGCAGCACCTGGCCCCTTTCGCCCGCACGGCGCTCAGCAACGGCTACATCAAGCCCAGCAAACGGGTGTTCGACAACAGCAAGGTGAGCGATCACTTTGCCATCATCCCCACATTACAGGCCCCCTCGGGTTTGTCAGAGGCCGAGCAGAAGCTGTATGACCTGGTCGTCAAGCGTTTCCTGGCGGTGTTTTTTCCACCGGCCGAATTCCTGGTCACGACCCGAATCACGCAAGTCGCACACCAGGGCATCAGCCACCACTTCAAGTCTGAAGGCAAGGTGATGGTCAAGCCGGGCTGGATGGCGATCTACGGCAAAGAGGCCCAAAGCGAAGATGACAACAGCGGCAAGACCCTGGTGGCGGTCAAGCCGGGCGAGATGGCCCGCAACGAGTCGGTCGAGCCTCACGGCCTGAAAACCCGTCCTCCGGCCCGCTACACCGAAGCCACCCTGCTGGGCGCCATGGAGGGTGCCGGCAAGCTGGTCGAGGACGATGAACTGCGTGAGGCCATGCAGGAAAAGGGCCTGGGCACCCCGGCCACCCGTGCCGCCATCATCGAAGGCCTGTTGAATGAAAAGTACATGCTGCGCGATGGGCGAGAACTGGTGCCGACGGCCAAGGCTTTCCAACTGATGACCTTGCTGCGGGGCCTGGGGGTGGAAGAGCTGTCCTCACCGGCTCTGACCGGTGAGTGGGAATACAAGCTCTCGCAAATGGAACACGGCCGGCTCAGCCGTGAGGCCTTCATGCAAGAAATCGCCCAGATGACCGACCGCATTGTCAAAAAGGCCAAGGAATACGACCGCGACACCGTGCCCGGTGACTACGTCACACTCCAAACCCCTTGCCCCACCTGTGGTGGGCAGGTGCGGGAAAACTACCGGCGTTTTGCCTGTACCGGTGCCGACGGCCACAGCGAGGGCTGTGGTTTTTCCTTTGGCAAAACGCCCGGCGGGCGGACCTTCGAGTTGGCCGAGGTGGAGGCCTTGCTGGCCAACAAGCAAGTGGGGCCGCTGGAAGGGTTCCGGTCCAAGGCCGGATGGCCTTTCACTGCAGAAATCGTTCTGAAATTCAACGATGAAGAGCGCAATTGGAAACTCGAATTCAACTTCGGTGACGACAAGAACGACGAGGACAGTGGCGAGCTGGTCGAGTTTGGCGACACGCCCCCTCTGGGCCCGTGCCCCAAGTGTGGCGCGGGCGTGCGCGAGCACGGCAGCAACTATGTTTGCGAAAAATCCGTGCCCACCCACGCGCAGGCCACACCTTCCTGCGATTTCAAAACGGGCAAGGTCATCCTGCAGCAGCCGGTCTCGGTCGAGCAGGTGCAAAAGCTGCTCGCCACTGGGAGAACCGACCTGCTCGACAAATTCATCTCGATGCGGACCCGCCGCCCCTTCAAGGCCTTCCTGGCCTGGAATGCCGAGTCTGGCAAAGTGAGTTTCGAGTTCGAGCCTCGCACCAGCAAATTTCCGCCGCGCCAGAAGCCTGCAGGCGCTGCGGCCGCTGCGGCGGGCAAGTCGCCTGCGGCCAAAACGAAGGCCAAAGCTGGCGCCAAGACCACGGCCAAATCAGCGGTGCCCTCCAAAGTGGCGGCAGCCAAAACCCCGAAGAGCCCCAAGGTGCCCCGCAAGCCCGCAGCGGGCAAAGCCCCGAGCGCCGCGCTGGCCGCCGTCATTGGCGCCGAGCCGGTGGCACGCACCGAGGTCATCAAAAAGCTGTGGGACTACATCCGTGCGCAGGGTTTGCAGGACCCGGCAGACAAGCGCAAGATCAACGCCGACGCCAAATTGCGTCCGGTCTTTGGCAAAGACCAGGTCAGTATGTTTGAGTTGGCGGGGATCGTGGGTCAACACTTGGGCTGACTGACAGAAAAAAAACAGCCCGGTCATGCCGGGCTGTTTGTCACAAAGCTACGCAGCCGTCGCGGCAGATCAGCCTTGCTGCAGCAGGGCCCAGACGCGAGAGGATGTCATGGGCATTTGCAGTTGCGGGGACAGCGCTGCCTTGCCGTTGCGTGCCAGGGCGTCGGCCACCGCGTTGACCACGGCAGGTGTGGCGCCAATGGTGCCCAGTTCGCCCACGCCCTTGACACCCAGCACGTTGTTCTTGCAGGGCGTGTTCTCGTCCATGGAGGTGACGAAAGAGCTCGGCAGAATGTCGGCGTGTGGCACAGCGTAGTCCATCAGGCTACCGGTGACGGGCTGGCCGGTTTCACGGTCGTACACCACAGATTCGCACAAAGCCTGTCCCAGGCCCTGTACCGCACCGCCATCGAGCTGACCACGTACGATCATCGGGTTGACCACGCGCCCCACATCATTGACCGAAGAGTAGGCGACCACCTGCACGGTGCCGGTTTGCGGATCAACCTCCACTTCGCACACGTGGCATCCATTGGGCCAGGTCGGTCCGCTGGCGGCCGTGCTGGAATCGAGCTCGATGCGTCGAGTGGGCTGTCGTTGCGCGACGTCGGCCAGCGACAGCTTGAGGTCGGTGCCTGCCACCTGGAACTGGCCGGCTTCGTAGCGCACGTCTTGCGGGGCTGCCTCCAGGGCTTCGGCGGCCAACTCGCGAGCGCGCTCCAGCGCTTTGGTCGAGCCGACACTGACGGCGGAGCCCCCGGTGAAGAGGGAGCGTGAACCGGCACTGCCAAAGCCATTGCCACGGTCGGTGTCGCCCATGACGATGCGCACCTGTGACAAGGGCACCTGGAAGATGTCGACCACCAGCTGCGCCAGGGTGGTGGCGATGCCCTGCCCCATTTGGTTGACCGCGGTGAACACTTCAATCACCCCGTCGTCCAGAATGCGCACGTTGACGTTTTCTTCGAGGGCGTTGCCACCGGTCCACTCCAGGAACGTGGCAATGCCCAGACCACGCCACAGCCCGCGACTGGCGGACTCGGCCGCACGCTTGTCAAAACCGTCCCAGTCGGCCTGGGCCAGGCCCTGGTTCATGACCGACTCGAAGGCGCCGGTGTCGTAGGTTTGCCCCATCGGATTTTTGTAGGGCATTTGCTCGGGACGGATAAAGTTGCGCCGCCGCAGGGTGATGCGGTCGATGCCGGTCTGGCGCGATGCTTCGTCAAGCAGGCGCTCGATGTTGAAAATCGCCTCTGGGCGGCCTGCGCCGCGATAAGCGCCGGTGGGGGCGGTGTTGGTCATGACCGCCGTGTAGTGGAAATCGATGTTCTGGATATCGTAGACACTGGTTTGTACCCACGGACCAATCAACACCTGAATGGCAATGCCCGTCATGCCCGGGTAAGCGCCGACATTGGCCTGGGTGTGGATGCGCAAGCCCAGAATCTTGCCCTGCTCGTCCAAGCCCAGCTCGGCGTGGCATTGAATGTCACGGCCATGCGCGCTGGAGAGGAACTCTTCACTGCGGTCAGCAATCCACTTGACGGGCCGTTGCAGACGGTGGGCGCAGTAGGCGACCACCACATCTTCGGCATAGGCGCCAGTTTTCATGCCAAAGCCGCCGCCCACGTCACCGATCAGCACGCGCACCTGGTTGGTGGGCAGGCCCAGCAGGTCGGAGACGGTGCCGCGCACGCCAGTGGGCATCTGGCTGCTCATGCGGATGGTGAGCCGGCCTTGATCGATGTAGGCCAGCACGCTGCGGGGTTCGATGGACAAAGCCGCCACCCGCTGGTTGGTGATGTCCAGTTTGACGACATGTCGGGCCCCCGCGAAAGCACGATCCACCGCAGCAGCGTCCCCATAGCGCGTCTCAGCACTGCGGTTGTCGGGGGCATTGCTCAACAGCGGGGCGTTGGGGGCCAGGGCGTCTTGCAAGGTGACGGCGCAAGGCAGTTCCTCATAGTCGACCACCACGGCTTCTGCGGCATCACGCGCTTGTTGCTCGGTGTCGGCCACGATGGCCACGACCGGCTCGCCCACAAAGCGGACCCGTTCGAAAGCCAGCAGGCAGCGGTCGGGGGCAGCGACAGGTTGGCCATCGGCGCGCACGAAGTTGACCGGACGCGGCATGTTCTTCACACCGGCCTCGCGCAACTGGGCACCCGTCAGTACCAGGCGCACCCCGGGCATGGCCTGGGCGGCAGAGGTGTCGATGGAACGAATAAGGGCATGGGGGTAGGGCGAGCGCAGGAAGCTCAACCGGGTTTGCGTGGCCAGGGCCACGTCGTCAGCATACAGGCCTTGCCCTTTGAGCAGCAGGTCATCTTCGAGGCGGCGCACGGCCTGGCCGCTACCGAAACGCAAGTTGGTCGTGTCCACTGTGATTCCTCGTGGTGTGAAGTCGTTGGATAAATGAAAGCAGTGGGTCAGTGTATCTTTCACCACGGACCCCTTCAGTCACTCAGGTATGGTACAGAACTTGTGATGGCCCTTCCCGCTGGAGTTGACAAGCGAGTTGACCTGAAAGGGGTATCCTCGGGGCCAACTCATGATGACTTCACGACGCGATCACCTCGACACCTTGGCCATCAGCCTGTTGCTGGGCTGCTGTCTTTTTTGGGGGTTTCAGCAGGTGTTGCTCAAGGTGACCCTGGCCGAAGTCCCGCCCCTGGTTCAGGCCTGTGCCCGTTTTCAGGGGGCTACGTTGGTCTTGCTGGGCTGGTGCGCCTGGCGCGGCATTCCTTTGTGGAGTCGGGACGGTTCACTCCTGCCGGGTTTGTTGGCGGGCATCTTGTTCGCCCTCGAATTCATCTGCATTTACCTGGGCTTGCAGTTCAATGCCGCTTCAAGGTTGACGGTGCTCTTGTACACCTCGCCCTTTTGGGTCGCGCTGATCCTGCCTTTGCGCGTGCCCAGCGAGCGGCCCAGCCCCCAGCAATGGTTGGGCCTGACTTTGGCTTTTTCGGGGGTGGCCTATGCGTTGCGAGAGCACCTGAGTGGAAACGGGTCCTGGGTGGGCGATGCCCTGGGCTTGGCTGCGGGTGCGCTGTGGGGGCTGACCACCGTGGTGCTGCGGTCCACGGCGTTGGGCCGGGTGAGGGCTGAAAAGCAGCTCTTCTATCAGATTGCCGTGAGTGCTTTGGTGCTGCCTTGCGCCTCCTGGTGGATGGGCGAGGTGGTGACCGCCGACTATTCCCTCTTTGCCTGGGGCTCTCTGGCAGTGCAGGCCACCTTGGGGGCTTTTGTCACATTTCTGATCTGGATGTGGGTGTTATCGCACTACCCGGCCACCCGGGTCAGTGCCTTCTCATTTTTGACGCCCATGGCATCACTGCTGGTGGGGCATCTGTGGTTGGGCGAGCCGGTGACCGCCGATCTGGTGGTCGCTTTGACCGGCGTGGCCGTGGGTATCTTTTTGGTCAACTGGCGCCGCTGACGCTGGGGTGGGTGTATAGAAAGTCCAGGGGCAGGCGCTGCCCGCGCAGGTGGTCTTCCATGCATTGCAGCACCATGGGGCTGCGATGGCGCTCAACGCTTGCCCGGATTTCTTCGGGGCTGAGCCACAGTACCCGCTCGATGCCGTCGTCAAGAGTTCGATCGGGGTGAAGCTGGCCCAAGGTACCACCCATCGCAAAGCGCAGATAGGTGATGTCGCGTTCATCGGCCTGACTGGCGCCCGGGCGCTGAAAACGCGCCAGGTAGATGCCCACCAGGTGGGTCGGGCTGAAGTCGTGGGCGGTTTCCTCCAGGGCTTCGCGCGCACAGGCCTGCACCAGGCTTTCGCCGGGGTCGAGATGCCCGGCCGGGTTGTTCAGGCGCAAACCCTCGGGGGTGTGCTCTTCAATCAGCAGATAGCGACCCTGGTGCTCAATCACCGCTGCCACGGTGACGCTGGGTTTCCAACGGGTTGTCATGCCCTGCATTGTCCGCGCAGTTGAGTTGGGGGGAACCCCTTATCAGATCAGTCGGCCATCTGAGCGGCTTGAATGAGCGAACGTCAATCTCGTGTAAGCTACTTAAGATTATCAGTACTGGACTGCGCATCTCCTGTGGTGCCTGTCTGCTTTAGGAGGCTACTTTATGCTTATCGGCGTGCCTGCAGAAACTTTCGCGGGCGAAACTCGTGTCGCCGTCACCCCCGAGACGGTCAAGAAGCTCAAGTCGCAGGGCCACACCTTGCGCATCCAATCGGGCGCCGGTGTTGCAGCCAGCGTCACCGATGCCGCCTTCGAGGCCGCTGGTGCCGAGATTGTCGATGCTGCCACGGCCTGGTCTTGCGACTTGCTCCTCAAGGTGCGCTCTCCGTCCGCCAACGAAATGGCCCAGGTCAAGCCCGGCGCGGCCTTGGTGGGCATGCTCAACCCCTTTGACGCCGAGGGCTTGCAGCGCCTCGCTCAGGCTCAACTCACCAGCTTTGCGCTCGAGGCGGCGCCTCGCACCACCCGTGCTCAAAGCATGGATGTGTTGTCCTCCCAGGCCAACATCGCGGGCTACAAAGCGGTGATGATCGCCGCCGATCGCTATCAGCGCTTCTTCCCCATGCTGATGACGGCGGCCGGCACCGTCAAGGCCGCCCGCGTGGTGATTCTGGGCGTCGGGGTCGCGGGCTTGCAGGCAATTGCCACGGCCAAGCGGCTGGGAGCTGTCATTGAGGCGTCCGACGTGCGGCCCAGTGTGAAAGAGCAGGTCGAGTCGCTGGGCGCCAAGTTCATTGACGTTCCCTATGAGACGCAAGAGGAGCGCGAGGCCGCAGAAGGTGTGGGCGGGTATGCCCGCCCCATGCCCCCGAGCTGGCTCGAGCGTCAAAAGGCCGAAGTGGCCAAGCGTGTGGCCCAGGCCGATGTGGTCATCACCACGGCCCTGATTCCGGGACGCGCTGCCCCGGTGCTGGTCACCGAAGAAATGGTGAAGTCGATGAAGCCGGGCTCCGTGATTGTGGATCTGGCCGCGCCTCAGGGGGGCAACTGTCCCATCACCGAACCGGGCAAAACCGTTGTCAAGCACGGCGTTACCCTGGTGGGGGAAACCAATCTGCCGGCTTTGGTGGCGGCAGACGCCAGCGCGCTGTACGCACGCAACGTGCTCGACTTTTTAAAGCTGGTAATCGACAAAGAAGGCCAGTTCAAAGTCGACCTGGAAGATGACATTGTGGCCGCCTGTCTCATGACGCAGGGCGGCGAAGTTCGGAGGAAATAAGCATGGAACTCGTCTCACCCACCATCACCAACCTGATCATCTTTGTGCTGGCCATTTATGTGGGCTACCACGTGGTCTGGACGGTGACGCCTGCGCTGCACACCCCGCTGATGGCGGTGACAAATGCCGTTTCGGCCATTGTCATCGTCGGCGCCATGCTGGCGGCTGCTCTCACGGAAACCGGTTTGGGCAAAACCATGGGCGTGCTCGCGGTGGCGCTCGCTGCGGTCAATGTGTTCGGGGGCTTTCTGGTGACCCGTCGCATGCTCGAGATGTTCAAGAAGAAAGAGCGTAAAGCCCCGGCTGGCAAGGGAGAAGCCCAATGAGCATGAATTTGGTGACGCTGCTGTATCTGGTGGCCAGTGTCTGTTTCATTCAGGCCCTCAAGGGCCTGTCACACCCCACCACCTCGATTCGCGGCAACCTGTTTGGCATGATCGGCATGGCCATTGCAGTCCTGACGACGGCGGCCTTGATCGTGCAACTGTCCAGCGACAGCGGTGCGGGCATGGTGTATGTGTTGGCAGGTTTGGTGCTGGGTGGCAGCGCCGGTGCCATCATGGCGCAGCGCGTCGAGATGACCAAAATGCCTGAACTGGTGGCTTTCATGCACAGCATGATCGGTCTGGCGGCGGTGTTCATTGCCATTGCAGCGGCGGTAGAGCCCCAGGCTTTCCAGATTGTGCAAAAAGCCGCCGATGGGTCGGTGCCGCCCATTCCGACCGGTAACCGATTGGAGTTGTTCCTGGGGGCCGGCATTGGGGCCGTGACCTTCAGCGGCTCGGTGATTGCCTTTGGCAAACTCTCGGGCAAGTACAAATTCCGTTTGTTCCAAGGTGCGCCCGTCACGTTTGCCGGGCAACACAAGCTGAATTTGCTGATTGGCCTGGCCACCCTGGGGCTGGGTGGTTTTTACACCGCGACGCAAGATCCGACCGCGTTTTACGCCATGTTGCTGCTGTCCTTTGTGATGGGCGTTTTGATCATCATCCCCATTGGTGGTGCCGACATGCCGGTGGTGGTGTCCATGCTCAACAGTTACTCGGGTTGGGCGGCGGCAGGCATCGGCTTTTCGCTCAACAACAGCATGCTGATCATTGCCGGTTCGCTGGTGGGCAGTTCGGGCGCGATCCTGAGCTACATCATGTGCAAGGCCATGAACCGCTCGTTCTTCAATGTCATTCTGGGTGGCTTTGGCGGCGACGCCGGGACTGCCGCCGCCGGTGACCAGGTGCAGCGCAGCGTCAAAAGCGGCAGTGCCGATGACGCTGCATTCATCATGGGCAATGCCGAGACGGTGGTGATCGTGCCCGGCTACGGGTTGGCGGTGGCGCGGGCCCAGCATGCGGTCAAGGAACTGGCGGCCAAGCTGACCGAAAAAGGCGTCAGTGTGAAATACGCCATCCACCCGGTGGCCGGGCGCATGCCTGGGCACATGAACGTCCTGCTGGCCGAGGCCGAGGTTCCATACGACCAGGTGTTCGAAATGGAGGACATCAATTCCGAGTTCGGGCAGGCCGATGTCGCCATCATTCTGGGCGCCAACGATGTGGTGAACCCGGCGGCGCATGTCAAAGGCAGCCCGATCTATGGCATGCCCATTCTGGAAGCCTACAAAGCCAAAACCGTCATCGTCAACAAGCGCTCCATGGCGGCGGGCTATGCCGGTCTGGACAACGAATTGTTCTATATGGACAAGACGATGATGGTGTTCGGAGACGCCAAAAAAGTGGTTGAGGACATGGTCAAGGCGATCGAATAACTGTGATCGGGCGGCACAAACCATAGCTTGCAAGGAGCCTGTATGAATGATCGCCCCTGGTTGAGCGCCTATCCCGAAGGTGTGCCGGCGGACATGGATGTCCAAGGCTACCGCTCGCTGGTGGACTTGATGCAGGAGAGCTTTGGCCGCCACGCCAATCGCACGGCCTACAGCTTCTTGGGGCGCAAGCTCAGCTTTGGCGAGCTGGATCAGCGCAGTCGTCAACTGGCCGCTTACCTGCAATCCCTGGGGCTGGTCCGTGGCGATCGCGTGGCGATCATGTTGCCCAACGTGCTGCAGTACCCCCTGGCGGTGGCGGCGGTGTTGCGCGCCGGTTTTGTGGTGGTCAACGTCAACCCGCTCTACACCTCCCGGGAACTGGAATACCAGCTCAAGGACTCTGGGGCGCGGGCGATTGTCATCATCGAAAACTTTGGTTCAGTCTTGCAAAAATGCCTGGCCAACACATCGGTGCAACATGTGGTGCTGTGCACCATGGGCGATCAGCTCAGCTGGCTCAAGGGCACCTTGGTCAATCATGTGGTGCGCAAGATCAAGAAGCTGGTCCCCGCGTTCGAGCTGCCGCTGGCGATCCGGTTCAACGAAGCTTTGTCACGGGGGGCCCACATGACCCTCAAGACACCAGACATCGGCCCAGACGATGTGGCCGTGTTGCAGTACACCGGGGGCACCACTGGGGTGTCCAAAGGCGCGGTGCTGTTGCACCGCAATCTGCTGGCCAATGTGCTGCAGTCCGAGGCCTGGAATCAACCGGTCATGCAACGGGTGCCGGCCCATGAGCAGCCCACCAGCGTGTGTGCCCTGCCCCTGTATCACATCTTCGCGTTCACCGTGAACATGATGTTGTCGATGCGCACGGGTGGGATGAACATCCTCATTCCCAATCCGCGCGACATCCCGGCGGTGTTGAAAGAGTTGTCGCAACACACCTTTCACATTTTCCCGGCGGTCAACACCTTGTTCAACGCCTTGCTGAGTCACCCCGATTTCGCCAGCGTCAACTGGTCCAATCTCAAAATCTCTCTGGGCGGAGGCACGGCCGTGCAAAGCGCGGTGGCGCAACGCTGGCTGGAAAAAACCGGCTGCCCCATTTGTGAGGGCTACGGACTTTCTGAAACCAGTCCCTCGGCCAGTTGTAACCCCACCACCAGCAGCGAGTTCACCGGCACCATTGGTGTTCCATTGCCCTCCACCCGAATGAAGATCGTCGACGACGAGGGGATGGATGTGCCCGTGGGTCAAGCGGGTGAAATCGTGATCCAGGGGCCCCAGGTCATGGCGGGTTATTGGCAACGCCCCGATGAAACCGCCCGGGTGATGATGGCCGATGGCTGGTTCCGTTCGGGGGACGTGGGAATCATGGATGAGCGCGGTTATTTCCGCATCGTCGATCGCAAGAAGGACATGATTCTGGTCAGCGGTTTCAACGTCTACCCCAATGAGGTGGAGGAGGTGGTGGCGCAGTTGCCAGGGGTGCTGGAGTGTGCGGTCATCGGTGTTCCCGATGACAAGTCGGGTGAGGCGGTCAAACTGGTGGTGGTGCGCAAAGACCCCGGCCTCACCGAGGAGCGCATCCGCGAGCACTGCAAGTCACAGCTGACCGGCTACAAGCAGCCGCGGATGATTGAATTCCGCTCTGACTTGCCCAAGACCCCGGTGGGGAAAATCCTGCGCCGCGAGCTTCGCTCCCCGACCTGAGGGCGGAACGTTAACCGACAGCCGCATGACCCTGGGTATTGTCAGTGCCATGCACGAGGAGTTGTCTGCCGTGCTGACTTGTTTCGACGCCCAGCCGGTGGAGCTGGCCGGGCGCACCTATTGGTGTGGTGACTGGTCCGGTTTGCCAGTGGTGGCCGTGCTGTCACGCATCGGCAAGGTGGCGGCTGCCACCACCGCCACCACCTTGATTCATCGTTTTCAGGTTTCACAAATCGTCATGACCGGCGTGGCGGGCGGATTGGCACCACCAGTCCATGTGGGGGATGCCGTGGTGGCGCAGTCTTTTTTGCAGCACGACTTCGATGCTTCACCCCTGTTTCCCCGCTATGAGGTACCCTTGTACGGAAGGTCACATTTCGGGGTCGATGACCGATTGAGCGCCCTCCTGCGAGAAGCTGCCCACGAGGCGCTGACCACACCCGAGATGGTGGCCACCCTGGCGGAGGTGTTGAGCGGATCGATGGGCCATGATTCCGGCCGCGGATTCGCCAGGTCCCCGCAGGTTCACCAGGGCTTGGTCGTCAGCGGCGACCGCTTTGTGTCCAGCTCCCATGAGAGCTTGCTGTTGCAGCAGCAGTTGCCCGCGGCCCTGGCGGTCGAGATGGAGGGGGCCGCCATGGCGCAGGTTTGCCACGACCACGACCTTCCCTTTGCTGGTGTGCGTTTGATCTCTGACCGGGCCGATGACGCCGCCCATGTCGACTTCATGCGATTCATCCGTGCCGTTGCCGCCCCGGGCAGCGCCGCGGTGATGCAGGCCTTGGTGCGTCGGCTTACTTGAGCCAGCCGCGCCGGCGGAAATACCACATGGGCACCAAGGCGCTGGCCACCATCAGACACAAGGCCAGGGGGTATCCCCAGACCGAGGCCAGCTCGGGCATGTGCTGGAAGTTCATCCCGTAAATGCTGGCAATCAGGGTGGGGGGCAACAAGGCCACACTGGCCACCGAAAAGATTTTGATGATCTTGTTCTGGTTGATGTTGATGAAACCCACCGTGGCATCCATCAGGAAGTTGATCTTGTCAAACAGGAATGCCGTGTGGTTGTCCAGGGACTCGATGTCCCGCAGGATCTGGCGGGCTTCCTCGAATTGCTCGGCGTTGAGCATGCGCGAACGCATCATGAAGCTGACGGCGCGACGGGTGTCCATGACGTTGCGGCGTATGCGGCCGTTCAAGTCCTCCTGGCGAGCAATGGCACCCAGCACCTCACCGGCCAATGCGTCGGTCACATCGCCCGACAACACCTTTTTGCCGGCCAATTCCAGCCGGTCGTAGATGTTCTCCAGGGTGTCCGCCGAGTACTCGGCGTCGGCGTCAAACAGCTTCAGAAGCACCTCTTTGGCGTCCTCGATCAGGCCGGGGGCCCTGCGTGCGCGCAGACGCAACAAGCGGAAAACGGGCACGTCCTCATCGTGGATGGAGAACAGAACACCGCGGCTGCGCAAATCCTGGTTGTGCTGGTTGAGAATGAAAGCCACCCGCACCGTGCGGGGCTCATCTTCGTCGGCGATCAGAAAATCGCTGCGGATGTGGAGCTCGCCGTTGTCTTCTTCGTAGAAACGGGCGGACTCTTCGATGTCCTCGTCCATCGCGTCTTCGGGGATGGACAGGCCATAGTATTGCTTGATCCAGCGCTTTTCCTCGACAGTGGGTGACTCGAGGTCAACCCAGATAGGCTGAAAGCGCGACAGCTCTTCCAGGGATTCGATTTCTTCCTGGAAGAGGCGACCATTGGCCAGCGTGAAAATGTTGAGCATGACGGCATCGGGTGCGCGGGCACCGGGATTCGAAGGTTGGGAAGAGCGCTTTCAAATCCGGTGGGCAACGAGGCCGGGGGATCCGAAAGCTACCGATTAGGGTAGGGTTCCAAGGAGACATCTCCACTGTTGCTGAAGCCGCGATTATGGCACTGACTCGGCGTGTTGGGGCGGGCAACCATGCCCTTCGCCGGGCCTTGCATTTCCCCACCATCAGGCGCATAGTGGAAGCGTCACGCAGCCGCTTGCACGACAGGCGCAGGCAGTTGCCGACGAACATCCAAAAGTTCTAGGAGGGTCCCCATGAATCTGACAATCAGCGGCCACCATCTGGAGGTCACGCCAGCCCTGCGCAGTTATGTCACCAACAAGCTGGATCGGATCACTCGACATTTCGACCAGGTGGTGGATGTCAAAGTCCTTCTGACGGTGGAAAAGCAGAAAGAAAAAGAAGGACGGCAACGGGCTGAGTGCAACATCCATGTCAAAGGCAACGATATGTTTGCCGAGAGCTGCCACGAGGATTTGTACGCGGCGGTGGATGAATTGGTGGACAAGCTCGACCGCCAGGTCGTGCGGCACAAGAGCAAATTGCAAAACCACCACCACGAAAGCCCCAAACGGCTCATGTGACGGGCCCCTGACTTGGAGAAATCGGAAACGGGGGGGGACTGCCCAATTTGGCCCGACAGGTGCATAATCAGCGCCTCATCATGAACCGCCTCGCTTCCATTTTGCCCGTCACCCACGTGCTCGTGGGGGTCGAAGTCACCAGCAAGAAACGCGCGTTCGAGGAGGCGGGGCTTTTGTTTGAGGCCCAGCACGGCCTCAGCCGGGCCTTGGTGGCAGACAGCCTTTTTGCTCGTGAGCGTCTGGGCTCCACGGGCCTGGGTCATGGGGTTGCCATTCCCCATGGCCGCATCAAAGGTCTCAAGGCCCCCATGGCTGCCGTTTTTCGGCTCGACCACTCCATTGGCTTTGACGCGCCCGATGAAGAGCCCGTCAACTTGCTCATCTTTCTCTTGGTGCCTGAGGCATCGACCCAGAAACACCTTGAAATCCTGTCCGAAATCGCCGAATTGTTGAGCGATGGGCCTTTGCGTGAAAAACTCAAGAGCAGCACGGCATCAGAAGGCCTTCATCAGTTGATTGCCAACTGGAGCTCGGCTCACGCCACCTGATCTGACCTGATCGCCCCCGCCCCGTGAAACCCACCGTTGTCAGCGCTGACGTCCTGTTTGAAGACTTTCGTCAGAAGTTGCATTGGGAATGGGTGGCTGGCTTGGAGGCTTCCGAGCGGCGTTTTGACGAGGTAGCGGTTCGCGCAGCCCGCTCGGGCGCGGATCTGGTCGGCTACCTCAACTACATCCATCCCTATCGCTTGCAATTGCTGGGCGAGCGTGAGGTGCGTTACATCACCAACGCCACCGCTGATGACTGCGCCCGTCGCATTGCCCGTATCGTCACGCTGGAGCCTCCGGTGCTGGTGGTGGCAGATGCGCAGACCCCGCCCCAGGCGCTGGTCGAAATGTGCGAGCGAGCACAGATCCCTCTGTTTGCCACCCACGAGTCCTCGGCCCACGTCATCGACCTGTTGCGCGCCTACTTGTCCAAACATTTCGCTGACCGCACCTCCATGCATGGTGTTTTCATGGACATCCTGGGCCTGGGCGTGATGATCACGGGCGAGTCTGGGCTGGGTAAAAGCGAGCTCGGGCTGGAGCTGATTTCCCGGGGAAATGGCCTGGTTGCCGACGATGCCGTGGATCTTTACCGCATCAACCAGACCACCATCGAGGGTCGTTGCCCCGAGTTGTTACAGAACTTGCTGGAGGTGCGTGGGATCGGTCTGCTGGATATTCGGGCCATCTTTGGCGAGACAGCGGTGCGGCGCAAAATGCGGCTCAAACTCATCGTTCACCTGGTTCGCCGCGAAACCCTGGAACGCGATTACGATCGCCTCCCCCACGAGCCGCTGACACAAGATGTCCTGGGCATCCCTGTTCGCAAAGTGGTGATCCAGGTGGTGGCCGGCCGCAACATCGCTGTGCTGGTGGAGGCCGCCGTGCGCAACACCATCTTGCAACTGCGCGGCATCAACACTTACGACGAATTTGTCGAGCGCCATCGGCGCGCCATGGAGCAAGGCTGATTATGGGTGCTGGCCGGTGCCGGCGACCTCAGCGGGTGTCGTGACGGTGCGGGCAGTCCGCCCGGCGGCAATGGGCGTATAAGCTGAGTGCATGGTCGGCTAACTCAAAGCCCTTGGTTTTGGCGATCTGGTGCTGGCGCTTCTCGATGTCCGGGTCGAAAAACTCCTCCACCCTGCCGCAATCGAGGCAGACCAGGTGGTCATGATGCTGCCCCTCATTGAGTTCGTAAACCGCTTTCCCACCTTCAAAGTGGCTCCGGCTCAGGATGCCTGCCTGCTCAAACTGGGTAAGCACTCTGTAGACGGTGGCCAGACCGATATCAATGCGCTCCAGCAACGCTTGACGATAGACGTCATCGGCCGTCATGTGACGCAAGGGCGCCTTCTGAAATAACTCCAGAATTTTCAGTCGAGGCAGGGTGGCCTTCAGGCCTGAACCCTTGAGATCGTCGATAGGTGGCATGCAGGCAGAAAAGGTGCAGAGATCACAAGAACGGCACAGGTGAATCGCAGGGGTGCGCCGCTACAATGCCCTCATCATATCTCGAGTGTTCTCATCTGCATGACCCCCCCTCTCATGACCCTCAAAAACGGAATTGTCCTGGGGATGCTGCTGGGCCTGGCGGCGTGCAGCTCCGTCAAACAACCCATGGACCGCATGGCTGGCCGCGTTGCCGAGGTACTCAAGCCCTATCGAACCGAAGTGGTTCAAGGCAACGTCGTCACCCGTGAGCAGTTGCAAATGCTTCGAAACGGCATGACCCGCTTGCAAGTACGTGACTTGCTGGGCACGCCCCTCATCACCAGCGTGTTTCACGCCAATCGTTGGGACTACGCTTTCACCATCCGGCGTCAGGGGGCAGAGCCCCTGAATCGCAAGTTGTCGGTCTTTTTCGATGGGGATGCCATGGTGAAGGTCGAGTCCGATGAGTTGCCTCTTGAAGCCGAGTTCGCCGCCAAACTCGATACCCGTCGCCCGGCCAGCAAACCGCCACAGCTCGAAGCTGCGCCCGAGGCCCTCAAGGTATTCAAGCCGGCTTCCCCGGTTTCCACCCCCGCGCAGGCGGCGCCCGCCTCAGCCCTTCCCGAGTACCCGCCTCTTGAGCCTGCCCGCTGAGGCAGGCGAACTTTCCGGAGTTTTCTGTCATGTCTTCCTCTCCCCCACTTCGCATTGCCATTGCCGGGGCCAGCGGCCGCATGGGTCGTATGCTCATCGAGGCCGTGCTGGCTGCGCCCGACTGCGAGTTGGCCGGTGCGCTTGATATCGAAGGCAGTCCCGACTTGGGTCTGGATGCAGGCGCTTTCCTGGGTCGCCCCACGGGAGTGCAGATCACTTCCGATGTTCGTGCCGGATTGGCGCAAGCTCAGGTTCTGATCGACTTCACGCGACCCCAGGGCACCCTCACCCATTTGCAGGTTTGCTGCGAACTGGGTGTCAAGATGGTTATCGGTACCACCGGGTTCAGTGAGAACGAAAAATCCCTCTTCGAGCTGGCCTCCCGCTCCCTGGCCATGGTCATGGCGCCCAACATGAGTGTTGGCGTCAATGTGACCCTGCGCTTGCTGCAAATGGCGGCCAAAGCCTTGTCAACGGGCTATGACATCGAGGTCATTGAGGCACATCATCGGCACAAGGTCGACGCACCGTCAGGCACCGCCCTCAAAATGGGCGAGGTGATTGCCCAGGCACTGGGTCGAGACCTCAAGGATTGTGCGGTCTATGCCCGCGAAGGCCATACCGGCGAACGCGACCCCTCCACCATTGGTTTTTCAACCATTCGAGGCGGGGACATTGTCGGTGACCACACCGTGATGTTCGCCGGTACCGGTGAGCGGGTTGAAATCACCCACCGTTCGGGCAGTCGCAGCAATTACGCGCAGGGAAGCCTGCGAGCGGCCCGTTTCCTGGTCGACCACGAACGCGGCCTGTTCGACATGTTCGACGTGCTGAACCTGCACTAAACCCAACCGTGTTTTCCTTCGAACAACTCACCCTGACCAACGGGGTGGGGGGGATGCTTGTTGTCCTCTCTGTCACCAGTTGGGTGGTCATCCTCTACAAGTCCTGGTGGTTGATGCGCATCAGCCAGGACTTGCCGCTGGGTCAGGCGGCTTTGCAGCAAGCCGAAAGCCCTTTACAACTGTTCCAGGCCGTGCGCTTGGTGGATCGACAGGCCGTGTTGTTACCCCTGTTGGAAAGTGCTGCCCACGGGCCCTCCGAGCGAGCCTTGCTGTTGTCGCTCAGAGGTGTGACGGATCGCTTGCACTGGGGCCAGGCCTGGCTAGCCGCTGCGGCTTCGGCCGCCCCTTTTCTGGGTTTGCTGGGCACGGTTTGGGGTTTGCAGGAGGCGCTGGCGGCATTGCCCGATTCGGGCGAGGGGGCCTTGAGTTTGTGGGTCACCCCGCTCACCCAGGCCTTGCGCCTCACGGCGTGGGGGCTTATGGTGGCCTTGCCTGCTTTGATTTCGCACCAACTCATGGAACAGCGCATTGCCCGCTTGCAGCAGTCGATCGAGGACTTTGCCGATGAGTGGCTCATCCAGGGGCAGTCGTGGGCGCAGGTTTGAGCCACCGCACCGAATGGCGAGCTGTCAGTCGCCTGTCTGGCAAGCGGCCTGCCCCCACCCCTCAGATCCAGATCACCCCGCTGTTGGATGTGTTGTTGGTGTTGTTGATTTTTGGTGCGGCCTTTGCCGGGGCGCGGACATCCGCGTCACCGACGGCCCCAACAGAACCCATGGCCCGTGTCATGCAGGATCTGCCGCTGACCTTGCCCGCGTTACCGGCGCTGAGCGCTGCTCAGCCGCCAGACCCTGGCGATGGGCAGGTCCTGATTGGCCTGGGGCTTCATGGCCGTCTGTTCTGGCGTGAGCAGCCCGTGACAGCCGAGATTTTGCAGCAGCAATTGCAGCAGGCTTTGGCCGAACGGCCTCTCAGGCGTGTGGTTTTGGCGGCCGATGCTGCGCTGCCCTACGCCGACTGGGCCCACTGGCTGGTTTGGCTGCAGGCCCGAGGCGTCACACAGTTCAGTCTGCTCAACCTGGCCGACCCTCGAGCCGTTGCCCCCGCAAGCCCTAAAATCCCTTGATTCGCCCCGAACCGCGCTGGTTGGCACGGGGTTTTTTCTTTGACGCGACATGCAAGACAAATACCAACACACCGAGGTCGAACAGGCCGTCCAGGCCTTGTGGACCCAGCAAGATGTTTACCGCGTGCGGGAGGACACGAGCCGGCAAAAATTTTATGCCTGCTCTATGCTGCCCTATCCCAGTGGCAAGCTGCACATGGGCCATGTCCGCAACTACACCATCAACGACATGCTGACCCGTCACTTGCGCATGAAGGGTTACAACGTCCTCATGCCCATGGGTTGGGATGCCTTTGGCCTGCCGGCCGAGAACGCTGCTTTGAAAAACGGTGTGCCTCCCGCCAAGTGGACGTACGAGAACATTGCCTACATGAAGCGCCAGATGCAGGCCATGGGTCTGGCGATCGACTGGTCCCGCGAAGTGGCCACCTGCGACCCCAGCTATTACAAGTGGAACCAGTGGCTGTTCCTCAAGATGCTGGAAAAGGGCATTGCTTACCGCAAGACCCAGGTCGTCAACTGGGATCCGGTCGACCAGACAGTGCTGGCCAATGAGCAAGTCATTGACGGCAAGGGTTGGCGCACGGGTGCAGTGGTTGAAAAGCGCGAGATTCCTGGCTACTACCTCAAGATCACCGATTACGCCCAAGAGCTGTTGGACCATGTGGCCAACGGTTTGCCGGGCTGGCCGGAGCGCGTCAAGTTGATGCAGGACAACTGGATCGGCAAGAGCGAGGGTGTTCGTTTTGCCTTTACCCATGACATCCGGGACGTGGGCGGCCAACTCATTGGCGATGGACGCATGTATGTGTTCACCACCCGAGCCGACACCATCATGGGGGTAACTTTCTGTGCGGTGGCGCCCGAGCATCCGCTGGCCACCCATGCAGCCGCCAACAATCCGGCTCTGGCGAAGTTCATCGAGGAGTGCAAAAAGGGCGGCACCACCGAGGCCGAGCTGGCGCTCAAGGAAAAAGAAGGCATGCGCACCGGTCTGCAGGTGACGCATCCGCTCACCGGCGAGCCGGTCGAGGTCTGGGTGGGTAACTATGTGCTGATCACCTATGGCGATGGCGCCGTCATGGGCGTGCCCGCCCACGATGAACGTGACTTTGCCTTCGCACTCAAGTACCAATTGCCCATCCAGCAAGTGGTCAGTCAACCCGCAGGGGCGCCGGCGTTTGATCACACCCAGTGGCATGAATCGTATGCCACCAAAGGGCCGGGTGTGGCCATCCATTCGGGGCGCTACGATGGCTTGAGCTTCAAGGCCTGTGTCGATGCGGTGGCCGCCGACCTCGCCGCGCAAGGCCTGGGCGAGAAAAAAATCACCTGGCGTTTGCGTGACTGGGGAATTTCCCGCCAGCGTTACTGGGGCACGCCCATCCCCATCATTCACTGTGAAGAGCACGGCGCTGTCCCGGTCCCTGAAAAAGACTTGCCGGTCGTCTTGCCCCCTGACTGCATTCCCGATGGCAGCGGCAACCCGCTCAACAAGCACGAAGGTTTCCACCACGGCGTGACCTGCCCGGTCTGCGGCAAGCCGGCGCGGCGCGAGACCGACACCATGGACACCTTCGTTGATTCGTCCTGGTACTTCATGCGCTACTGCGATCCTCACAACGAGGAGAAGATGGTGGCCGAGGGCGCGCGTTACTGGATGCCGATGGACCAGTACATCGGTGGCATCGAACACGCCATCCTGCATTTGCTCTACGCGCGTTTCTGGACCAAGGTGATGCGTGATCTCCAGCTGATCACCGTGGATGAGCCCTTTACCCGACTGCTGACACAGGGCATGGTGCTCAACCACATCTACTCTCGCAAAAGCGACAAGGGCGGGATCGAATACTTCTGGCCGCACGAAGTGGAGGACCAGCACGACGCCACGGGCAAGGTGGTGGGTGCACGACTCAAGGAGGCCAAAGGCGATCTGCCAGCCGGCACGCCCATCACCTACGAGGGTGTGGGAACGATGAGCAAGAGCAAGAACAACGGTGTTGATCCGCAAGACCTGATCGAGCGCTATGGCGCCGACACGGCGCGTCTCTACACCATGTTCACCGCGCCGCCCGAGGCCACGCTGGAGTGGAACGATTCGGCGGTCGAAGGCAGCTCGCGTTTTCTGCGCCGTGTCTGGAACTTTGCGGCTCGCCACCAGGAAACCATCCGTCAGGCGACGGCCTCGGCGCTGTCCCTGACCTCGCTGCGGGGGCCGGCACAAGCCTTGCGCCGCGAACTGCATCTGGTGCTCAAACAGGTCAGTTATGACTACGAGCGCATGCAATACAACACCGTGGTGTCGGGTTGCATGAAGATGCTCAATGCCCTGGAAGACTTTGGCTTTGACGACAGCGAAGGTGACCGTGCCTTGCTGTGCGAAGGGGTGTCTCTGCTCGTTCGCCTGCTGTACCCCGTCTGTCCCCACCTGACCGACGCTATTTGGAGCGACCTGGGGTATGCCCAGGCGCTCAAACCCCTGCTCGATGCCCCGTGGCCCGAGGTGGATGAATCTGCCTTGGTTCAGAATGAGTTGGAGCTCATGCTTCAGGTCAATGGCAAGTTGCGCGGAGCCATCCGGGTGCCGGCTCAGGCCAGCAAGGAAGAAATCGAGGCGATCGCCCGGGCCAGCGAGGCGTTCGTCAAACAGGCTCAGGGGGCCACACCCAAGAAGGTGATCGTGGTGCCTGGGCGCCTGGTCAATCTGGTGGTCTGAGCATGAGCCACAGCACCCGCCGACGATGGTTGTCCGGTTGGCTGGCTGCTGTGCCCCTGCTCATGGGGGGTTGTGGCTTCACGCTCAGCCGCCCGACCACCTATCCGTTTCGCACCATCCATGTGTCGGGCACTTCGCTGTCCACCCTGTCGGCTGAGTTGCAGCGGCAATTGCAAGCCGGGGGCGCGGTGGAGGTCATCACCGACCCGCGTCAGATCGAGCGTGCCGATCTGATCCTCGACCTTACGCAGGAGTTGCGCGAAAAGGTGGTGATTGGACGCACGGCCACGGGCGCCGTGCGAGAGTTCCAGTTGCGCCTGCGTATCCGTTTTCGGGTGCGCAACCGCGAGGGCATTGAGCGCATCCCCGACAACGAGATCATGCAGCAACGCGATATCAGCTTCAGTGAAAGTGCGGTGCTGGCCAAAGAAGCCGAGGAAGCGCTGCTGTATCGGAGCATGCAGTCCGATCTGGTCTATCAGATTCTGCGCCGTCTGGCGGCCATCCCCCAAGTCTGAGTCGCGCCATGCAGCTAGCGCCCCCTCAGCTGACCGCACACCTGGCCAAAGGTCTCAGAGCGTTGTACACCCTGTACGGCGACGAGGTGCTGTTGCAACAAGAAGCGGCAGACGCCATTCGCGCTGCCGCCCGAGCTCAGGGCTATACCGAGCGACAGGTGTTCACCGTCGCAGGAGCGCATGTCGATTGGGGGTCGATCCAGGCGGCCGCGGGCGCCATGAGCCTGTTTGCCGACCGTCAGATCATTGAATTGCGCATCCCCTCGGGCAAACCCGGCAAGGAAGGCAGTGTCGCTTTGCAGCATCTGGCCGAGTCACTCGCCGACAGCGATGCCACCCTGGTGATGGTGTTGTTGCCGCGGCTGGACAAGGCGACCCGCAGTTCGGCCTGGTTCATGGCCCTGGACAGCCATGGTGTCACGATGTCTTTCGACACCCTGGACCGTGCTGCCCTGCCGGTCTGGATTGCGCAGCGTTTGGCCCGCCAGCAACAGCGCGTCGAGGCCGGCGAGGCGGGTCAGCGCACCTTGCAGTTCTTTGCCGACCGGGTCGAGGGCAACCTGCTGGCGGCGCACCAGGAAATACAAAAGCTGGGTTTGCTGCATCCGCCAGGCGAACTCACCCTGCAGCAGGTCGAGCAGGCCGTGCTCAATGTGGCCCGTTACGATGTGTTCAAACTGTCCGAGGCGGTGCTGGGTGGTCAGGCCACCCGGGTGCAACGCATGCTCGACGGGTTGCAGGCCGAGGGAGAAGCCGAGGTGCTGGTGCATTACACCCTGGCCGAAGATATCCGGGCCTTGCTCCGTGTCAAAGCTGCATTGGGGCAGGGCCGCCCCTTGCCCCTGGTGCTGCGCGAACAGCGGATCTGGGGGCCGCGGGAGCGTTTGTTCGAGCGGGTCTTGCCGCGGCTGAGTATGGATCAACTGGAAGCGTTGCTGCAATCGGCGCACACGGTCGATGGCATCGTCAAGGGCCTCAAATCCCCAGACTGGCCCCAACAGGGCTGGCATGCCCTGCATCGCCTGGCGCTCGCTCTGTGCCAGGCCTGCGCCACACCACCCACCGAGAAGATGAGAAAATCGGCTGCATGAATGCGCACCACACGGTCGAACACATGCACCTGCTGGGCTCCCAAGCCCGGGCAGCGGCGGCCCTCATGGCCCGGGCCTCTGCGGCGGAGAAACGGGCCGCCTTGCTGCGTCTGGCCGCACTGCTGCGCGAGCATCAAGCTCCCTTGCAAGTTGAAAATGCCAAAGACCTGTCGCGTGCCCGGGCAGCCGGACTGCCAGATCCGATGATCGACAGGCTCAAACTGACGCCGGCCATTTTGGAAACCTGTGCCCAGGGATGTGAGCAGCTCGCTGCCATGCCCGACATCATCGGCGAGATCATTGGCTTGCGGCAGCAGCCCAGTGGTATCCGGGTCGGGCAGATGCGGGTGCCGATCGGTGTATTCGGCATGATTTACGAGAGCCGTCCGAACGTCACCATCGAGGCGGCTTCCTTGTCGATCAAAAGCGGCAATGCCTGCATTTTGCGAGGGGGGTCCGAAGCCATCGACTCCAATCGTGCATTGGCCGAGCTGGTCGCCCAGGCCCTGGCCGACGCGGGCTTGCCCCCTCAGGCGGTTCAGTTGGTTCAGACCACCGATCGTGCGGCGGTCTCGGAGCTCGTGGCCATGCCCGCGTTTGTGGACGTCATCATTCCGCGCGGTGGCAAGGGGCTGATCGAACGCGTCAGCCGCGAAGCCCGCGTCCCCGTGATCAAGCACCTGGACGGCAACTGCCACACCTACGTGGACGATCCCTGCGACATCGACCAGGCACTGACCGTCACCGACAACGCCAAGACCCAGAAATACAGCCCCTGCAATGCCACCGAAAGCCTGCTGGTGGCGCGGGGGGTTGCGGCCGAATTCTTGCCGCGCATTGGTGCCCTGTTTGCCGCCAAAGGCGTGGAAATGAGGGCCTGCGACCAAGCCCTGGACTGGTTGAGCAGCGTTCCCGGGGCCAAAGTCCAGCCCGCCACCGAGCAGGATTGGTCCGAGGAGTACCTGGCGCCCATCATCAGCGTCAAAGTGGTTGAGGGTCTGGATGAGGCGATTGAGCACATCAACCGCTATTCCAGCCACCACACCGACGCCATCCTCACCCGTGACCATGTCCATGCGCAGCGTTTTTTGCGAGAGGTTGACTCCGCCAGCGTCATGGTGAATGCAAGTACCCGCTTCGCCGATGGTTTTGAATACGGTCTGGGGGCCGAAATTGGTATTTCGACCGACAAATTCCATGCCCGTGGACCGGTGGGCATCGAAGGCCTGACCTCGCTCAAGTACGTGGTCTTGGGACAAGGTGAAGTGCGGCGTTGACAGCGCGCGTGACGATCTGTCAGCCCCTGTGCGGTGCTATGTGCGCACAGGATGACCCAAGGTCCTAGAATCCCCGTTCATCCTACTGGACAGTCTCATGGTTCCCCATCTCATCACCGCCCTGACCGGGCCGATCAACGAACTCGAGCAACGCATTCTCGATTCCATGCCCGCCATCGAGCGTTGGTTCCGACTGGAGTGGATGGAGCACACGCCGCCCTTTTACAGTTCGGTCGACATTCGCAATGCCGGTTTCAAGCTCGCGCCCGTGGATACCAACCTGTACCCGGGTGGTTGGAATAACCTCACGCCCGAAATGCTGCCCCTGGCGGTGCAAGCGGCCATGGCAGCGATCGAGAAGATTTGCCCCGAAGCGCGCAACCTCTTGCTGATCCCCGAGAACCACACCCGCAACACTTTTTACCTGTCAAATGTGGCGCAGTTGCAGCGCATCTTTCAGATGGCAGGGTTGAATGTTCGCGTGGGTTCCATCAACCCCGAGATCAAGGAAAACACCACCATTGATTTGCCCAACGGCGATCGTGTCACCCTGGAGCCGGTCATTCGCAGCAAACGGCGGCTGGGGCTGAAGGACTTTGACCCCTGCACCATCTTGCTCAACAACGACCTGAGCGCGGGCTTGCCGGGCATTCTGGAGGACTTGCATGAGCAGCATGTGCTGCCCCCCCTCCATGCCGGTTGGAGCGTGCGTCGCAAGAGTTTGCATTTCGAAAGCTATGAAGAGGTCAGCAAACGCTTTGGCAAGTTGCTGGGTATCGACCCCTGGCTGATCAATCCGATGTTTGGCAAGTGTGGCGAAGTCAACTTCGCCGAAAGCACAGGGCTGGAGTGTCTGCGCAGCAACGTCGATGCCTTGCTGACCAAGATCCGCCGCAAATACAAAGAATACGGCATCCACGAAAAACCGTTTGTGGTGGTCAAAGCCGACAACGGCACCTACGGCATGGGCATCATGACGGTGCGCGATGTCAAGGATTTGGAAGCCCTGAACCGCAAGACACGCAACAAGATGAGCGTCATCAAGGACGGTCAGGAGGTTTCCGAGGTCATCATCCAGGAAGGGGTGCTGACCAACGAGCGCATCAATGATGCGGTGGCCGAGCCGGTGGTCTACATGATGGATCGCTATGTGGTGGGTGGTTTTTATCGAGTGCATGCAGAGCGCGGCATCGACGAAAACCTCAACGCCCCCGGTGCGAGCTTCGTGCCACTGGCGTTCGAGCAAAGTGCACACACACCTCAGCCGGGCGTCAAGGCAGGTTCGAGTGCACCGAATCGCTTTTACATGTACGGCGTGATCGGTCGATTGGCCATGTTGGCCGCCAGTTATGAACTGGAGGCGACCGACCCGGACGCCGAGATTTACGACTAACCCTTTCTGACCCATGCAGCACTCCAAATCCTCCCTGGCTGGACTCACGCTGGGAGCCATCGGCGTTGTCTACGGCGATATCGGCACCAGTGTGTTGTATGCGATGAAGGAGGTGTTCGGCTCAGGACACGTTCCCTTTACCCCCGACAACGTTTACGGCATCTTGTCCATTTTCTTTTGGACACTGACATTCATCGTCTCCATCAAATACGTGACCCTGGTGCTGCGTGCTGACAACAATGGCGAAGGGGGCCTGGTGGCCATGCTGGCCCTGGCTTCGACGTCCGTGCGTGATCGGCCAAAGTTGCGTCGCGTGCTGCTGCTGGTGGGCATTTTCGGAACCTGTCTGTTCTACGGGGATGGCGTCATCACGCCCGCTATTTCTGTCTTGTCGGCCGTTGAAGGTCTGGAGGTGGTGTCGCCATCATTCGTCAAGTTCGTGATGCCGCTCACACTGGTGATCCTGTTGGGCTTGTTCATGGTGCAAAAGCGCGGCACGGGGGGGATTGGCAAATTCTTTGGGCCCATCACGCTGGTCTGGTTTGCCGCCATTTCAGTGCTGGGCATCTATCACATTGCGACCCAGCCCGCCATCTTATGGGCGATCAGCCCGCACTTTGCCTTGCGCTTCATCATCAACGAACCCATGACGACCTTCATCATTCTGGGGGCGGTGGTGTTGTGTGTGACCGGAGGCGAGGCCTTGTATGCCGACATGGGCCATTTCGGCAAGCAGCCCATCCGTCTGGCCTGGTTCGCGGTGGTGATGCCGGCACTCACCCTCAATTATTTTGGCCAGGGGGCCTTGTTGCTCAAAGAACCTGATGCGGTCAAAAACCCGTTCTTCATGATGGCCCCTGACTGGGCGCTGGTGCCGCTGGTGGTGCTGGCCACGGCGGCGACGGTGATTGCCTCGCAGGCCCTTATTTCTGGGGCTTTCAGTGTCACCAAGCAGGTGATCCAGCTGGGTTATTTGCCTCGCCTGCAAGTGCAGCACACCAGCGTGCGCGATACCGGGCAGATCTACATTCCTTTCGTGAACTGGGGTCTGTTTGGAGCTATTGTGCTGGCCGTGATGATGTTCAAATCATCCAGCAACCTAGCGGCGGCCTATGGCATCGCGGTGTGCACCGACATGCTGATCACCACCGTGCTGACTTTCTATGTGATCCGGTACAGCTGGCGCTATCCGCTGTGGCTGTGCATCTTGGCCACCAGCAGTTTCTTTGTCGTCGACTTCGCGTTTTGGGCCTCCAATTTGCTGAAACTGGCCGATGGAGGCTGGTTCCCGTTGATGATCGGAGGGATCATCCTGATGTTCATGCTCACCTGGCGCGACGGCCGCGAGTTGTTGAACGCCAAGCAACGCGAGGACGCTCTGGAATTGCACAGTTTTCTGGAAGCGGTTTTCATTGCTCCCCCAGCCCGCGTCGAGGGGGCTGCGGTGTTTCTGACCGCTGAAGAGGGCGTCGTGCCCAACGCCATGCTGCACAACCTCAAGCACAACAAAGTGCTGCATGCAGTGAACCTGTTTGTCACGGTGCGCAGCCACGAGGTGCCCTGGATCGGTCTGGACCGGCGGCTGGAAGTGGAACGATTGGGGCACGACTGCTGGCAGGTGGTGATCAACTATGGTTTCAAAAACGACCCCGATGTGCCGGGTGCGTTGGCACAACTCAAGACCCATGGATGCGAGATCGAGCCCATGACCACCAGCTACTTTTTGTCGCGTGACAGCATCGTTCCCACGGTGGGTGGCGGTATGGCTACCTGGCGAGAAAAACTGTTCGCCCAGATGCATCTGAACGCCAGCGCGGCGGCAGACTTCCTTCACTTGCCCAGCAACTCGGTGGTTGAGTTGGGCAGCAAAATCGAAATCTGAGCATGGAAATCTTGTTCGTTGCCGACCCGGTCGAATCCTTCAAGATCTACAAGGACACCACGTTCACGATGATGCGCGAGGCCCAGCGCCGTGGGCACCGTGTCTGGGTGTGTGAGCCGCGCGATCTCGTGTGGCGCAGTGGAGGCCAGGTCACGGCCCATCTGCGTGAGCTGCACCTCACCGGGCAGGAGCCCGTCTGGTTCAGCGAGCGATCTCGAGCCCAGCGGGCCCTGCACACCCTGGATGCGATTGTCATGCGCAAGGACCCGCCCTTTGACAGCGAGTTTTTTTACGCCACCCATTTGCTGGGCCAGGCCGAACGTGAAGGAGCGCGTGTCTTCAACAAGCCGGCCGCCCTGCGCGATCACCCAGAAAAACTGGCGATCATGGAGTGCCCTCAGTTTCTCAGCCCTACCCTGGTCACGCGCAGCGAGGACGAAGTACGGGCTTTTCATGCCGAGCATCAGGATGTCATCCTCAAGCCGCTTGACGGCATGGGAGGCATGGGGATTTTTCGTGTCGGGTCGGACGGCCGCAATCTGGGCGCCATCATCGAAACACTGCAACGCGACGGTGCCCAAACCATCATGGTGCAACGCTACTTGCCGGCCATCGCACAGGGCGACAAGCGGGTGCTGGTGATTGGTGGACAAGCGGTGCCGTATGCACTGGCCCGTATTCCTCAGGGGACGGAAGTCCGCGGTAACCTGGCCGCTGGTGGCAAGGGCGTGGCCCAGGCCCTGAGTGCTCGGGATCAAGAGATCGCCACCACCTTGGGCCCGGTGCTGGCTGCGCGTGGCCTGCTGCTGGTCGGGCTGGATGTGATTGGCGACTGCCTGACCGAAATCAACGTCACCAGCCCCACCTGCTTTCGCGAGATCATGGACCAGACCGGGTTCGATGTCGCGGCCATGTTCATCGACGCTCTGGAGAGCGCGCTGCAACCAGGCCGCTGAGTCCCGGCCCAAGGGTGCCGGGTCAGCTCATGGGCCCGGCGCGATGCGCACGTCGACCACAAAATGCTCGGAGTCGCCAAAGCAGCGCGGCAAGCCGCGGTGCTGCTCGTAGTCGAGCACGATCTTTTGTCCTATGCTGGCGTTGATTTTGTCGACCACGGCCGGGTCGCGCACCGTGAACTCAAACTTTTCTGGGATGGCCGGCACCACTGAGAGCGCGCGCACCTGTTCTCCCTCCCAGGTCTTGCACAGCCAGCCCTTGTAGGAAATTTTCTGCACAAACCCCACACTTTCACCCCGCGAGTAGGTGAAGTGATAGGCGAACAGGATGTAACCGGCGCCCAGCAGCACCAAGCCCAGCAAACCGCCAATCAGCGACTTGAGCAAGGTGCCCAGCAACTTGGCCAGCACGATCTCAGGCCGCCTTGACCTTCAGGCGCCAGGCGTGCAGCAGTGGCTCGGTGTAACCGCTGGGCTGTGCTTCACCCTTGAAGACCAGATCCAGCGCAGCCTGGTAAGCGGCCGACGTGCTGAAGTTGCCTGACATCTTGCGATACAAGGGATCGCCAGCGTTTTGCTTGTCCACCACGGCTGCCATGCGGCGGAAGGTGGCCTTGACTTGCGCAGAGGTGACGATGCCGTGGCGCAGCCAGTTGGCGATGTGCTGGCTGGAAATGCGCAAAGTGGCGCGATCTTCCATCAAGCCGACGTTGTGGATATCAGGCACCTTGGAGCAGCCCACCCCCTGATCGACCCAGCGCACCACGTAGCCCAGAATGCCCTGGACGTTGTTGTCCAGCTCTTGCTGTTTGTCGGCGTCGGACCAGCGCGGTTTGGCCACCACTGGCACTTGCAGCAGGTCGTTGAGCAAGCCGTCATGCGCTGCGTCGGCATCAATGCGCTCGAGCTCTTTTTGCACATCGCTGACCTTGACCTGGTGGTAGTGCATGGCATGCAGCGTTGCCGCCGTCGGGCTGGGTACCCAGGCCGTGTTGGCACCGGCCTTGGGATGGGCGATTTTTTGCTGCAGCATGGCGGCCATCAGGTCGGGCATGGCCCACATGCCTTTGCCGATCTGGGCCTTGCCGCGCAAGCCACAGGACAAGCCGACCAGGACGTTGTTTTTCTCGTAGGCCTGGATCCAGGCGCTGCTCTTCATGTCCCCCTTGCGCAGCATCGGGCCGGCACGCATGGCGGTGTGCATTTCGTCCCCCGTGCGATCCAGGAAGCCCGTGTTGATGAAGGCCACTCGGCTGGAGGCTGCGGCAATGCAGGCCTTAAGGTTGACACTGGTGCGACGCTCCTCGTCCATGATGCCCAGTTTGACCGTGCTGTCGGCCAGGCCCAGCACCTGTTCGACGCGGCCAAACAGCTCGGCCGCAAAACCCACTTCTGCGGGGCCGTGCATCTTCGGCTTGACGATGTAGACCGAGCCGGTGCGCGAGTTGCGAATGCCGTTGGCGCCGTGGCCTTGCAAGTCGTGCAAAGCGATGGTGGTGGTCACCATGGCGTCCAGGATGCCCTCGGGAATTTCTTGGACAGCACCGGCAGCGTCGGTGTACAGGATGGCCGGGTTGGTCATCAGGTGTCCCACGTTGCGCACAAACAGCAGGGAGCGGCCGTGCAGCCGAACCTCTCCCTTGCCGTTGGGGCTTTGATAGATGCGGTCCGGATTGAGACCACGGGTGAAGGTTTTACCCCCCTTGGTCACGGCCTCGGTCAAGGTGCCCTTGAGAATGCCCAGCCAGTTGCGGTAACCCAGCACTTTGTCCTCGGCATCCACGGCGGCCACCGAGTCCTCCAGGTCGAGAATGGTGGAGAGGGCCGACTCGACCACCAGGTCACAGACACCTGCAGGATCGGACGCGCCGATGGCGGTGTCGCGGTTGATTTGCAGATCCAGGTGCAAGCCGTTGTGCTCGAACAGCAGCGACGAGGGGGCATCGGCCGCTCCTTGGAACCCGACCAGCTGGCCGTTGCGCGCCAGCTTGACCACCCGACCGTTCTTCAAGGTCACGCGCAGTTGCCCGTCCTCAATGCGATAGCCGGTGGAGTCAATGTGCGAACCGCTGGACAAAGGCACGGTGCGGTCCAGGACATAGCGTGCGTACTCAATGACTTTGGCGCCACGGACCGGGTTGTAGCCGGAGCCCTTCTCCGCGCCGCCGGTTTCGGCAATGGCGTCGGTGCCGTAGAGAGCGTCATAGAGTGAACCCCAGCGGGCATTGGCGGCGTTGAGGGCATATCGGGCGTTGAGGATGGGCACCACCAGCTGGGGGCCGGCCTGGATGGCCAATTCGGCATCAACATTCTTGGTGGTGGTTTTGACACGCGCAGGCACAGGAACGAGGTAACCGATTTTTTCAAGGAATCGGCGATACGCCTTCATGTTGCGGATGGGGCCCGGGTGAGCGCTGTGCCACTGGTCCATCTCGGCTTGCAGGCGATCCCGCTCTGCCAGCAAGGCCAGGTTGCGAGGCGCCAGGTCGGCCACGATGGCATCAAAGCCCTGCCAGAAGCGTTCGCTGCTGACGCCGGTGCCGGGCAGCACCTGCTGCTCAATGAACTGGTACAAGGAGGTGGCAACCTGGAGGCGATGGACTTGGGTGCGTGCAGTCATGGTGAAACAAAGAGTGAAGTTCGGTGGGTCGTAAAGGTGAGGCGAGCACGGGACGGCATAGCAGAGCCCAGCTAGCAACACCTAGGGAGAAAGGGTCAATCTTAGGGGATTTCAACCTTCGGGGACGAGCAAGTGGCCATTGAGCAGCCCTTGGAGGGTTTTCAGGCTGAGCCACAAGATGACCCCGGTGGCGACCACCAGGGACAACATGGCCGGTATCGACAGCCAGGCCCCCTGCGGGGTGAGGCTGAGCCGCAGGCAAAGGGCGGCAAAGGTGGCCAGGGGAAAACTCATGCCCCAGTGCGACATGCCAAAGGGCAAGGCGCGAATTTGCGGCAGGCGGGTCAAGGACCACAGCAGCGACATCCAGGCCACGCCCCACGCGGCCCAAGCCAGCTGAAACGGAGCCTGCCACTGCAGGAATGACAACCCCATCACCGACGGTGGGGCCACCATCACAAAGAGGGTGGGCGTGAGGCGAGCGGGCAAGGGGCCCACCTGGATCGAGCGAGCCAACAAGAGGCCCAGCACCAAAGGCCACAAGAACACACCCACCCCGAACTGTGCAGCCACCCAACCTTCCACCTGCCAGTGCAGACCCGCCAGCGGCACCAGCACATTGCCAACGATGGGAATGATCAACAAGGGGGTGATGACTGGCCAGGGCATGCCCCCTGCGTCTGCGGGACGCATGCAACGTGACAACACCCAGACGGTAATCAGCAATTCGGCCACTGAGCCGATCAACCACGCGCCCTGAACCCACAAGCTGTCTGTCAGCCCCCAGGCCACCCCTAGGCCGGCCAGCACCAGCAGGGAAATGGGCACCGCCGCGATGAAGGCGTGCCGCACGGGGTGCAAAAAATCGGCCCGCACGGCTTGCGGGTATTTCAGCCAGCGCAGCAGGCTGACCCCGGCCACGCTCAGAAACATCAGGACCGCGATGGCGGTGGCCATCAGCGAAAAACCGTGCGCGAACAGCCCCCAGTCGGGTGGCGCTTTGAGCCAGGCCAGCCCCAGCCCCGTCCATCCCATCACCGGGACAAACCAGGCGAAGGAGAAATGACTCAAGCGCGCAGAGGCAGGACTGGAACTTGGTGGGGTGGGGTGTGTGGCGATGGACATGTTGGGGAGTGTAATGAAGGTCCCAGGCACAATCCCTGTCATGACAGCCGCCAAGCCCTTGTCCGCTCCGCAAAAAGCCCTGCGCAAGCTCGGGCTGGTGCGCGACATCGACCTGGCGTTGCACTTGCCTTTGCGCTACGAAGACGAAACCCGTTTGTGGCGCCTGGCGGATGTTCGCGACGGCGAGACCGCCCAATTTGAAGCCACCGTGGAATCGTGCGAGCTCAGCCATCGGCCGCGTCGGCAATTGGTGGTGGTGGTGCGTGACGGTGCCGAGTCCTGCACCTTGCGGTTTTTCAACCCCTACCCGTCTTTGCAGAAATCCCTGGTCGTGGGACAGCGCGTTCGTTTGCGTGGTGAAGTGCGTGGCGGCTTCATGGGGCGCACGGTCATGCATCCGAGTGTCCAGGCCGCTGGCGCCGAGCTGCCGCAGGCCTTGACGCCTGTCTACCCGACCTCGGCCGGGTTGCCGCAGGCCTACCTGCGGCGCGCGGTGCAAGGCGGACTCAGCCGCTGCCTGCGCGATGGCAGCCTGACCGAGACGGTGCCTGCGCAGGCCATCCCGCCAGGGACCTGGCCGCTGGCGCGCGCCTTGCAGTTTCTTCACCATCCGGCGCCCGATGTGTCTTTGTCCACGCTGGAGGATCGCAGCCATCCGGCCTGGCAACGTCTGAAGGCCGAAGAGTTGTTGACTCAGCAGTTGTCGCAGTGGCAATCGCGGCAAGAGCGCCTGTCCTTGCGTGCGCCAGCGTTGCAGCCCCAAGGGCCCATGGCACAGCTGCCAGAGCAATTGCTGGCCGCATTGCCGTTTGCCCTCACCCAGGCACAGCAGCGGGTGCAAGTCGAGATTGCGTCTGACCTGTCCCGACAAGAGCCCATGCACCGACTCCTGCAAGGCGATGTCGGTTCGGGCAAGACCGTGGTGGCGGCGCTGGCGGCGGCTCACTGCATCGCTTCAGGCTGGCAATGCGCGTTGATGGCACCCACGGAAATCCTGGCCGAGCAGCACTTTCGCAAGCTGATTGGCTGGCTCGAGCCCTTGCTGACGCCCAGGGGTCTGGAAGTGGCCTGGCTGACAGGCAGCCAGAAGAAAAAAGCCCGCGAGGCCATGCTGGCCGTGATTGCTGATGGGCGTGCCGCCCTGGTGGTGGGGACCCACGCCGTGATCCAGGAGCAAGTGCAGTTCAAGGCCCTGGCCTTGGCCATCATTGACGAGCAGCACCGCTTTGGTGTGGCACAGCGCCTGGCCTTGCGCAACAAGTTGCAGGCTGGCACTGGCGCCAATGCGCACGCGGCGCCCGGCGAGCCTCACCTGCTCATGATGTCGGCCACACCCATCCCGCGTACCCTGGCCATGAGCTACTACGCCGATCTGGATGTGTCCACCCTGGACGAACTTCCACCTGGGCGCACGCCGGTGGTCACCAAGCTGGTGGCCGAGGCGCGGCGCGAGGAGGTGATCGACCGCATCCGTGCCCAGGTGGCACAAGGGCGTCAGGTCTACTGGGTGTGCCCTTTGATCGAAGAGAGCGAGGCGCTGGACCTGCGCAATGCCACGCAAACCCATGCCCTGCTCAGCGCGGCGCTCAATGACCCACCGTCACCGGGCAGCGGCCAGACCGATGCGACCGCGGGCACACGGGGTGTCGATGTCGGCCTGCTGCATTCGCGCCTGAATGAGGCAGAGAAAAAAGCGGTGATGGCACGCTTTGTGGCCGGGGAGATGGCCGTGCTGGTGAGCACCACGGTCATCGAGGTTGGGGTGGATGTGCCCAATGCCTCGCTGATGGTGATTGAACATGCCGAGCGTTTCGGACTCAGCCAGCTGCACCAGTTGCGTGGCCGTGTGGGTCGCGGGGCGGCGGCCTCGGCCTGTGTGCTGCTGTATTCGCCGGGCGAGCATGGACGTTTGAGCGAAACGGCCCGCGAACGTTTGCGGGCCATGGTTGAAACCCAGGATGGGTTCGAGATCGCCCGCCGTGACCTGGCGATCCGTGGGCCGGGCGAGTTGCTGGGGGCCCGTCAATCCGGGGTGCCCATGCTGCGCTTTGCCGATCTCGAGACCGACACCGAGTTGCTGGCTTGGGCGCGCCAGTGGGCCCCTGTCATGGGGCAGGCGCACCCCGATCTGACCGCGCGTCACCTGGCTCGCTGGTTGGGGGGAAAATCGGACTATCTGAAAGCCTGAGCCAATCACGAGGACCTGCGACGCATGACCCTGACCGAGCTGAAATACATCGTGGCGGTGGCGCGCGAGCGCCATTTCGGCCGCGCCGCCGAAGCCTGCCATGTGTCACAACCCACACTGTCGGTGGCGATCAAAAAACTCGAAGAGGAGTTGGACCTCAAGCTGTTCGAACGCAGTGCGGGGGAAATCACCCTGACCTCTCTGGGCGAAGAAATCGTGCGCCAAGCACAAAGCGTTCTTGACCAGGCGGCCAGCATCAAGGAGATCGCCAAACGCGGCAAAGATCCGCTGGCAGGGGCGTTGCGGCTGGGCGTCATCTACACCATTGGTCCCTATCTGCTGCCAGACCTGGTGCGCCACTCCATCGATCGCACACCGCAAATGCCGCTGATGTTGCAGGAAAACTTCACTGTCAAACTGCTGGAGATGCTTCGTAACGGCGACATCGATTGCGCCATCTTGGCCGAACCCATTCCCGATACCGGCCTTGCCGTCGCACCGCTGTATGACGAACCCTTCATGGCGGCGCTGCCCAGCAGCCATCCGCTGGCGCAACGCCGCAGCATCAGTGCCCAGGAACTCAAGGCCGAGACCATGCTGTTGCTGGGTAACGGGCACTGCTTTCGTGACCATGTGCTGGAGGTCTGCCCCGAATTTGCCCGTTTTGCCAGTGACGCCGAAGGCATCCGCAAAAGCTTCGAAGGCTCGTCGCTGGAAACCATCAAGCACATGGTGGCGGCGGGCATGGGGGTGACACTGGTGCCGCGCCTGAGTGTGCCGCGTGAGGCGCTGACCAGTCCTGCCAAGGGTAAACGTCGAGCGGTGGTCGCCAGCCATGTCCGCTATCTCCCGGTGACCGATGGCGACGACCACCCGCCGACACGGCGCGTCATCTTGGTGTGGAGGCGCAGTTTCACCCGCTACGAAGCGATCGCGGCTTTGCGCAATGCGATCTACGCGTGTGAACTGCCCGGCGTGCAACGGTTGTCCTGACCTCGAAGTCCTGAGATCTATACATGCGTGAGCGGCTCGCCCTTTATCTCGATCTGATTCGCTGGAATCGCCCCGCTGGATGGCTGCTGCTGCTGTGGCCCACCCTGTCTGCCTTGTGGGTGGCGGCCGAGGGCTGGCCGGGCTGGCACTTGCTGGCGGTTTTTGTCTTGGGCACGGTGATCATGCGCAGTGCTGGATGTTGCATCAACGATGTGGCCGATCGCGACTTTGACCGTCACGTCAAGCGCACCGCCCTTCGCCCGGTGACCCGTGGCGCGGTCTCGGTTCGCGAGGCCCTGGCGGTGGGGGCGGTGTTGGCACTGCTGGCGTTTGGCCTGGTGCTGACCACCAACCCCAGCACCATCGCCTGGTCTGTGGTGGCCTTGCTCGTGACTTTGCTGTATCCCTATGCCAAACGGCATGTGTCGATGCCGCAGGCGGTGCTTGGCATTGCCTTCAGTTTTGGCATTCCCATGGCATTCTCGGCCGTGAGAGGCGGTGAGTTGTCCCTGGGGGGGTTGTTTCAGGCGGCACCTGGCTTGTCATGGGCGCTGCTGTTGGCGAACCTGTTTTGGGTGTTGGCTTACGACACCGAGTACGCCATGGTGGATCGGGACGATGATTTGAAGATCGGCATGAAAACATCCGCCATCACGCTGGGCCGATTCGATGTGGTGGCCGTCGCGGCTTTCTATGCGTTGTCCTTGCTGGCTTGGGGCTGGCTCTTGTGGCCTTACCGCCTAGGCTGGCCCTTCATGCTGGGGCTGGCGGGAGCGGCTGGACAGGCGTTGTGGCATGTCCATGCGATCCGGGAGAGGCAACGCGATGCCTGCTTTTTGGCGTTCCGCATGAACCATTGGCTGGGAGCCACGGTTTTTGCAGGCATTGCCGCAGGCTTCGCGCTGCGTGCATGACCCCGGGATTCAGGGGGTCAGCGCAGATCAGGCCTTGGACTTCTTGGCCTTTTTCTTTTTCTTTTTGGCTTTTTTATCGGTTTTTTTCTCGGCTTTGGGTGCGGCAGCGGGCTCGGCTTTGGCGGCCGGCGCGGCCGGGGCCGCAGCAGGCGCAACCGCCGGAGTCACCGGCTGAGCGGCAGCGGGCATGGCTGGCGTGGCGGGGGCAGCGGGCGCAGCGGTCTGGGCAGCCACCGAAAGGGAGAGGGCGAGGCAGCTGCCAGCCAGAAGGGAAGCAAACAGTCGGGTCATGAATGGCCTGGTGAAAATAAAAACAACGCCCTTATTCTCGCACCGTCCTGTCCGCTTTTTGTAAAGCCTGTACGAACCTCGCCTCTGCGGAATCGTTGTGAAGGTGTCACACAGACCCACAGGGCGCTCAGGCAGGGTTCGTCGGCCGCTTCAGTGCCCGAATGCGTCACCCAGCTCGGCAGCCCGCAGGCGGGCGGCTTCCATGGCTTGCTCGAAATGCTCTGCCACACCAGAGTCCGCCATGGCAGTGAGCGCTGCATAGGTGGTTCCTCCCTTGGAGGTGACCCGTTCACGCAAGACAGCAGGCGGATCCTCGCTGCGGCGCGCCAATTCCGATGCCCCGCAGAAGGTGCCCACCGCCAGCTGATGGGCCTGCTGCGCCGTCAGCCCCATCGCGGTACCGGCGCGGCACATGGCTTCGATGAAATAGAACACATAGGCGGGGCCGGAGCCGGACAAGGCAGTGACCGCATCCAGCAAAGCCTCTTGCTCAACCCAGAGGTGTTGCCCGGTGCCGGCGATGACCCGTTCGATCAACTGGCGGTCCTGCACCGCAACGCCTGGCCGGGCGTACAAGCCAGTTTGACCGAGGCCCACCAGCGCCGGCGTGTTGGGCATGGCACGCACCACGCGCTCGGTCTGAAACCAAGGAACCATGCTGTCGGTACGAATGCCAGCGGCCACTGACAGATGCAAGGCCGAACGGGTATGGGGTGCCGCCTGCAAAGCGGCTTCCTTGAAAACTTGGGGTTTGACGGCCCACACCACCAGCGCTGCATTGGCCAGGCTTGCGTCGGCCTGTTCCAGTGCTGTCACCCCATAACGGGCCAACAATTGCTCGCGAGCGGGTGCGTGCGGCTCCACCACTCGCAGCTGTGCAGGCTTGGCGCCTTGCTGCAGCAGGCCGCCGATGAGCGCGCTGGCCATGTTGCCCCCCCCGATGAAGGCGATGTCCTCATGCATAAATATCCTCGTGAATGGGAATGGGTTGATAGGGGATTCTCCCCCAGGCAGCGAAGTGAGGTCCAAAACGGAAAATGAATGAAAACTTTGGTGATCAAAAACCGGTAAGCGCGCTGTTTTGAGCAAGGCCAAGAAGATTTCTTGTGCCAAGTGTTGACCTGGGTTTTCAAACCATGGCATAATCCAAGGTTCCCGCCTAAACAGGTGGGAGCAATTCATCCCCAAACAGTTGACAGGGCGAGTGGTTCGCCCGGTTGATCACGGGACCAAGACTGATCGAATTGAAGGCTGGCGCAGGGGCGCGTTTTTACTTCGATGCAAGTTGGGAAATATTGAAATGATCCAGACTGAATCTCGGTTAGAGGTCGCCGACAACACCGGCGCGAAGTCCGTTTTGTGCATCAAGGTGCTCGGCGGATCCAAGCGTCGCTATGCGAGCGTGGGCGACATCATCAAGGTGACCATCAAGGAAGCGGCACCCCGCGGACGCGTCAAAAAAGGCGAGGTCTATAGCGCGGTGGTGGTTCGTACGGCCAAGGGCATCCGCCGTGGCGATGGTTCCCTCGTCAAGTTCGACAGCAATGCCGCTGTTCTGCTCAACAACAAGCTGGAGCCCATTGGCACCCGCATCTTCGGCCCCGTGACGCGTGAACTGCGTAGCGAGCGTTTCATGAAGATCGTGTCTCTTGCTCCTGAAGTGCTGTAAGGACCATCGATCATGAACAAGATTCGCAAAGGCGACCAAGTCATCGTGCTGGCAGGCCGTGACAAAGGCAAGCGTGGTGTGGTGACCCTGCGCAAAGATGATGACCATGTGTTGGTCGAGGGCATCAACCTGGTCAAAAAACACACCAAGCCCAACCCTATGGCGGGAACCACCGGTGGCATCGTCGAGAAGGCTATGCCAATTCACCAGTCCAATGTGGCCATTTTCAATGCGGCCACTGGCAAGGCTGATCGGGTGGGGATCAAGGTGTTGGCCGACGGCAAGAAGGTCCGCGTTTACAAGTCCAGCGGCGAAGAAATCAAGGTGGCATGACCATGGCACGACTCCAAGAACATTATCGTGAGAAGGTGGTCCCTGAGTTGACCGCCAAGTTTGGCTACAAGTCGCCCATGCAGGTTCCGCGCCTGACCAAGATCACGCTCAACATGGGTGTGAGCGAGGCGGTGGCTGATAAAAAGGTCATGGACAACGCCGTTGGCGACCTGACCAAGATTGCGGGCCAAAAGCCAGTGGTCACCAAGGCCAAAAAAGCCATCGCCGGCTTCAAGATCCGTGAAGGCCAAGCGATTGGTTGCATGGTGACCTTGCGCGGTGTTCGCATGTATGAATTTCTGGACCGATTTGTGACGGTGGCGCTGCCTCGCGTGCGTGACTTCCGTGGTATTTCGGGTCGTGCATTTGATGGCCGTGGCAACTACAACATCGGCGTCAAAGAGCGAATCATTTTCCCTGAGATCGAGTACGACAAGGTCGATGCCCTCCGTGGTCTCAATATCAGCATCACCACGACGGCCAAGACCGACGACGAGTGCAAGGCACTCCTCGCTGGCTTCCGTTTCCCGTTCAAGAACTGAGGTGGCATGTGGCTAAAGTAGCTTTGATCGAGCGCGAGCTTAAGCGAGAAAAACTGGTGGCCAAGTACGCGAAAAAACACGCGGAACTGAAGGCCATCGCCAACGATGCCAAGCGCAGCGATGAAGAGCGTGCAGCCGCCCGTCTGGGTCTGCAAAAGCTTCCCCGCAACGCCAATCCCACGCGTCAACGTAACCGTTGCGAAATCACGGGTCGTCCCCGTGGCACTTTCCGCCAGTTTGGGTTGGGTCGTGCCAAGGTGCGTGAGATGGCCTTCGAAGGCAACATCCCTGGCATCACCAAGGCCAGCTGGTAATCAGGCAGGAGTAATTCAACATGAGCATGAGTGATCCCATCGCCGACCTGCTGACCCGCATCCGCAATGCGCAGATGGTGGCCAAGCCCACTGTGTCGGTTCCCTCTTCCAAAGTCAAAGTGGCTATTGCCCAGGTGCTGAAGGACGAAGGTTATATCGACGGTTTCCAGGTCAAAACCGAAGCCGGCAAGTCCGAGCTTGAAATCGCCCTCAAGTACTACGCTGGTCGCCCGGTCATCGAGCGCATCGAGCGCGTCAGCCGCCCTGGCCTGCGTGTGTACAAAGGCTGCGACGCCATTCCCCAGGTCATGAACGGTTTGGGTGTGGCTATCGTCACCACTCCCAAGGGCGTGATGACAGATCGCAAAGCGCGCGCGACCGGTGTCGGTGGCGAAGTGCTGTGCTACGTCGCTTAACCCCAGGAGAGACGACATGTCCCGAGTAGGAAAAATGCCCGTGACCGTCCCGCAAGGCGTCGACGTGTCCATCAAGGCCGATCAGATCAGTGTCAAGGGTGCCGGTGGCACCTTGTCGGTGGCGGCCAATGCGCTCGTCACCGTCCAGCAAGACGCTGGCAAGATCACTTTCGCCCCCGCCAACGAGTCTGCTGCAGCCAACGCCATGAGTGGCACGATGCGCCAGCTCGTCAACAACATGGTGGTGGGTGTTACCAAAGGATTCGAGAAAAAGCTGACCCTGGTGGGTGTGGGCTACAAGGCCCAGGCGCAAGGTGCCAAGCTGAACCTCGCCGTCGGTTACTCACATCCCGTGAACATCGACATGCCTGAGGGCATCAAAGTGGAAACGCCTGTTCCCACAGAAATCGTTATCAAGGGCGCCGACCGTCAACGTGTCGGGCAGATCGCGGCCGAAATCCGCGCTGTGCGTCCTCCCGAGCCTTACAAGGGCAAGGGCATCCGTTATTCGGATGAGAAGATCACGATCAAAGAGACCAAGAAGAAATAAGGAGCTGCAACATGTTGACCAAGAAAGAGCAGCGTCTTCGCCGGGCCCGTCAGACCCGCATCCGCATTGCCACCCAGGGCGTCGCTCGCCTGACGGTGAATCGCACCAACCTGCACATTTATGCCAGCGTCATTTCTGGCGATGGTGCACAGGTGTTGGCGTCCGCCTCCACCGCCGAAGCCGAGGTTCGCAAGAGCCTGGGCTCCACTGGCAAAGGTGGCAACGCCGCCGCCGCCACGCTGATTGGCAAGCGCATTGCCGAGAAGGCCAAAGCAGCCGGTGTTGAGAAGGTCGCTTTTGACCGTTCCGGCTTCGCCTATCACGGTCGCGTCAAGGCGCTGGCGGAAGCCGCGCGTGAAGCAGGCTTGCAGTTCTAAGCAGATCGGAAACTAACATGGCAAAAGTTCAAGCTAAGGTGCAAGACGACAGCCGCGATGACGGCATGCGCGAGAAAATGATCGCGGTCAACCGTGTCACCAAGGTGGTCAAGGGTGGTCGTATTCTCGGTTTCGCTGCGTTGACCGTGGTCGGCGATGGTGATGGCCGAGTCGGCATGGGCAAAGGCAAATCCAAGGAAGTGCCGGCTGCTGTGCAAAAGGCAATGGAAGAAGCCCGTCGTCACATGACCAAGGTGTCGCTCAAAAATGGCACCATTCACCACAATGTGACCGGTCACCACGGTGCTGCCGTCGTGATGATGGCGCCGGCCCCCAAGGGTACTGGCATCATCGCCGGTGGTCCGATGCGCGCTGTGTTCGAAGTGATGGGCATCACCGACATCGTGGCCAAGAGCCATGGTTCGTCCAATCCTTACAACATGGTGCGTGCCACCTTTGACGCGTTGACCAAGTCCACCACCCCGTCCGAAGTGGCGGCCAAGCGTGGCAAAACAGTCGAAGAACTCTTCGTCTGATCTGGGAGCCTCACATGACCACCCCTGCAAAAATCAAAGTCCAACTCGTTCGCAGCCCCATCGGTACCAAGCAGTCGCATCGCGACACCGTGCGTGGTCTGGGCCTGCGTCGCCTCAACAGCGTCAGCGAGCTGCAGGACACTCCGGCCGTGCGCGGCATGATCAACAAGATCAGCTACCTGGTCAAAGTGCTCTAAAGGTTGAACATGAAACTCAACGACATCAAGCCCGCAGAGGGCGCTAAACATGCCAAACGCCGCGTAGGTCGCGGTATCGGTTCTGGCTTGGGTAAGACCGCTGGTCGTGGCCACAAGGGTCAGAAGTCCCGTGCGGGTGGCTATCACAAGGTGGGCTTTGAAGGCGGTCAAATGCCTTTGCAGCGTCGCCTGCCCAAGCGCGGTTTCAAATCGCATTTGCTGAAGTACAACGCCGAAATCACGCTCACCTCCCTCGATCGTCTGGGCTTGGGTGAAGTCGATGTGCTGGCATTGAAGCAAGCGGGTTTGGTGGGCGAGCTGGCCCGTGTGGTCAAGGTCATCAAGACCGGTGAGATCACCCGTGCTGTCAAGCTCAATGGCATTGGCGCCACTGCAGGTGCCAAGGCAGCCATTGAAGCCGCTGGCGGTTCCATCGCTTGATATCACTTCCACAGGAATTACGCATCGTGGCCACCAGCGCATCGCTCGCCAAGACGGACAAGTACGGAGACCTTCGTCGCCGACTGGTCTTCTTGCTGCTCGCGCTCGTGGTTTACCGTGTGGGTGCACACATTCCTGTGCCCGGGATTGATCCGAGTCAGCTCCAGCAGCTGTTCCAGGGGCAACAAGGCGGCATCCTGAACCTGTTCAACATGTTCTCGGGTGGTGCGCTGTCTCGATTCACGGTCTTTGCGCTGGGCATCATGCCCTATATCTCGGCTTCCATCATCATGCAGCTGCTCACTTATGTGTTGCCCAGCCTTGAGCAGATGAAGAAAGAAGGCGAAGCCGGGCGTCGCAAGATCACCCAATACACTCGCTATGGCACCTTGGGTTTGGCGCTGTTCCAATCCATGGGTATTGCGCTGGCGCTGGAAGCCTCGGCCGGTCTCGTGATTGCACCCGGCATGGGTTTTCGCATCACTGCCATGGTCAGCCTCACTGCGGGCACCATGTTTTTGATGTGGCTGGGTGAGCAAATCACCGAGCGTGGTTTGGGTAACGGCATTTCGATTTTGATTTTTGCGGGTATTGCCGCAGGCTTGCCCAATGCCATCGGCGGCTTGCTGGAGTTGGTTCGCACAGGCGCCATGAGCATTCTGGTGGCCTTGTTCATCGTGGCTCTGGTTGGCTTGGTGACTTATTTCGTGGTGTTCGTGGAGCGTGGGCAGCGCAAGATCCTGGTCAACTATGCACGTCGTCAGGTGGGCAACAAGGTTTACGGTGGCCAGTCGTCCCACCTGCCGCTCAAGCTCAACATGTCCGGCGTGATCCCACCCATCTTCGCCTCGTCCATTATTTTGCTGCCTGCCACGGTTGTGAGCTGGTTTAGCTCGGGTGACAGCATGCGTTGGCTCAAAGACATCGCGGGAGCGCTGTCGCCGGGGCAGCCGGTCTACATCATGTTGTATGTGGCTGCCATCGTTTTCTTCTGTTTTTTCTACACGGCTTTGGTTTTCAACAGCCGGGAGACCGCAGACAATCTGAAGAAGTCGGGTGCTTTCATTCCTGGCATTCGGCCGGGTGATCAAACGGCTCGTTACATTGACAAAATTTTGGTGCGTCTGACACTGGCAGGAGCGGTTTACATCGCCTTCGTGTGTTTGTTGCCCGAGTTCCTGATTCTGAAATACAACGTGCCTTTCTATTTCGGTGGCACTTCGCTGTTGATCATTGTGGTGGTGACCATGGACTTCATGGCCCAGGTGCAGAACTACATGATGAGCCAGCAGTATGAGTCCTTGTTGAAGAAAGCCAATTTCAAAACCAGTCTCTGAGTTTTGTGGGGTGACGGGTCTTGTGACGCAGTCGCTCTGAAGTTGTCGCTCTACGTTCAAGCAGGGCACGTTTTGTGTTTCGCACCAAGTCGGGTGTGAAGCGAAGTGAAAGTGGTGGGAGGACCCGGTGGTGTTCCCAAGGTTTGTTAGGAGAATGAAATGAGAGTTTCGGCTTCGGTCAAAAAAATTTGCCGCAACTGCAAAATCATCCGACGCAAGGGCGTGGTTCGTGTGATCTGCACAGACCCCCGTCATAAGCAGCGTCAAGGTTGATGCAACAGGTTTATTAGAGGACGCACATGGCACGTATCGCTGGTATCAATATTCCGCCGCACCAACACGCCGAGATCGGGCTCACAGCCATCTTCGGCATTGGTCGCACCCGCTCGCGCAAGATTTGCGAAGCTTGCGGCATCGCTTACTCCAAGAAGGTGAAAGACCTGACGGACGCTGATCTCGAGAAGATTCGCGACCAAATCGCTCAGTTCACCATCGAGGGTGACCTGCGCCGCGAAACCACCATGAACATCAAGCGTCTGATGGACATTGGTTGCTATCGTGGTTTCCGTCATCGCCGTGGTCTGCCGATGCGCGGCCAGCGCACCCGCACCAATGCCCGCACTCGCAAGGGTCCGCGCAAGGCCGCTCAGGCCCTGAAGAAATAATTAAGGTAAAAACATGGCAAAAGCACCTGTCAATAACGCTGCCCAGCGTGTGCGCAAAAAAGTCCGTAAGAATGTCGCGGACGGTATTGCCCACGTGCATGCTTCGTTCAACAACACCATCATCACCATCACCGACCGCCAGGGCAATGCCTTGTCATGGGCATCGTCGGGTGGTCAGGGCTTCAAAGGCTCGCGCAAGTCCACGCCGTTTGCAGCCCAGGTGGCCTCCGAAGTGGCTGGCCGTGCTGCCATTGACCAGGGCATCAAAAATCTGGATGTCGAAATCAAGGGCCCTGGCCCTGGTCGCGAGTCATCGGTGCGTGCATTGGCTGCACTTGGCATTCGCATCAATTCGATTTCCGATGTGACTCCGGTTCCCCACAACGGTTGCCGCCCTCAAAAGCGTCGTCGTATCTGATTTTTAACCAAGCCCACCGCCGCCGGTGACCTGCTGGCGGCTCCTTGCGTTCAGCGCAAGCAGATGAGATAAAGGAAGTTCAAGTGGCACGTTACCTAGGCCCCAAGGCCAAACTCTCTCGCCGTGAAGGCACCGACCTGTTCCTGAAGAGCGCACGCCGCTCCATCAGCGACAAAGCCAAATTTGACAGCAAACCGGGCCAACATGGCCGCACCTCTGGCCAGCGCACCTCCGATTTCGGTTTGCAGCTGCGCGAAAAACAGAAGGTCAAGCGCATGTACGGTGTGCTGGAGCGCCAATTCCGCCGCTATTTCGCTGAAGCCGATCGTCAGCGTGGCAACACCGGCGCCAACCTGTTGTTCCTGCTCGAGTCGCGTCTGGACAATGTGGTGTACCGCATGGGTTTTGGCTCCACTCGTGCCGAAGCGCGTCAGCTGGTGTCACACAAGGCGATCACCGTCAACGGTCAGCAAGTCAACATTCCGTCTTACCTGGTGAAGGCCGGTGACGTGGTTGCTGTGCGCGAGAAGTCAAAGAAGCAAGGCCGTGTGGTCGAAGCTCTGCAACTGGCCACTCAAGTCGGTTTGCCCGCTTGGGTCGAGGTCAATGTTGAAAAGGCTGAAGGCACCTTCAAGAAAGTGCCCGATCGCGACGAGTTCGCCGCCGACATCAACGAATCTCTGATTGTCGAACTGTATTCGCGTTGATCGCGTCAGTCAGTTGTTTTTCCCCGTGTCGCACGCTCGAGTGGCCGGGGGTGGATCACCCAGCCTTACCGGTGTAACGAGCCGGGGGTATTGAGAGGAACTCCGAATGCAAACCCAATTGTTGAAACCCAAAGCCATCAATGTCGAGCACATCGGCCACAACCGCGCCAAGGTGACGCTCGAGCCCTTCGAGCGTGGCTATGGCCACACGCTGGGCAACGCCCTGCGCCGTGTGCTTTTGTCATCGATGGTCGGCTATGCTGTGACAGAGGTCACCATTGCCGGCGTATTGCACGAGTATTCGTCGATCGACGGCGTGCAAGAAGATGTGGTCAACATTCTGTTGAACCTCAAGGGTGTGGTCTTCAAACTCCACAACCGTGATGAGGTCACATTGAGCCTGCGCAAAGATGGCGAAGGCCTGGTGACCGCCGGTGATATCCAGACACCTCATGATGTCGAGATCATCAACCCCGATCACGTCATTGCCCACCTGTCACAAGGCGGCAAGATCGATATCCAGCTAAAAGTGGAAAAAGGTCGTGGTTATGTGCCCGGCACCGTGCGTCGTTACGGTGAAGAGCCCTCCAAGTCGATTGGCCGTATTGTGCTGGATGCTTCTTTCTCGCCGGTTCGCCGCGTGAGTTACAGCGTCGAGAACGCCCGTGTCGAGCAGCGCACCGATCTGGACCGCCTGGTGGTTGAAATCGAAACCAACGGTGCCATCACCGCTGAAGACGCAGTGCGCGCTTCTGCCAAAATTCTGGTCGAGCAACTGGCTGTGTTTGCACAGCTGGAAGGCAACGAGCTGGCTGCTTTTGATTCGCCCGCACCCCGCAGCGCTCAGCAATTCGATCCAATCCTGCTGCGCCCGGTCGATGAGCTCGAACTCACCGTGCGCTCTGCCAACTGCCTCAAGGCGGAAAACATTTACTACATCGGTGACCTGATTCAGCGCACCGAGAATGAGCTGCTCAAGACCCCTAACCTGGGTCGCAAGTCGCTCAACGAAATCAAAGAAGTGCTCGCTTCGCGCGGCCTGACCCTGGGAATGAAGCTCGAGAGCTGGCCTCCCGCAGGGCTTGAGCGTCGCTGATCACTCATTGACACCCAACGGACTTCGGTCCCCCGGCCGTACCTGATACGGCGGCCGGCAAAACATCGAAAGGAAAAATCATGCGTCACGGACACGGACTTCGTAAACTCAACCGCACCAGCGAGCACCGCCTCGCCATGCTGCGTAACATGATGAACTCGCTGATTCAGCACGAAGTCATCAAGACCACACTGCCCAAGGCCAAAGAATTGCGCCGTGTGATCGAACCCATGATCACGTTGGGCAAAGAGCCCACATTGGCCAACAAGCGTTTGGCTTTCAACCGTTTGCGCGACCGTGACATGGTGGTCAAGCTGTTCGGCGAACTCGGTCCCCGTTTCAAGGCTCGCCCGGGCGGTTACACACGTATCCTGAAGATGGGTTACCGTGTGGGAGACAACGCACCCATGGCACTGGTTGAACTGGTGGATCGCCCGGAAGTTTCAGAAACTCCCAATGCCGCTACAGAATAAGTTATAATATCTCTTCTGACGCGCGATGGAGCAGCCTGGTAGCTCGTTGGGCTCATAACCCAAAGGTCGCAAGTTCAAATCTTGCTCGCGCAACCAATCCAAACGCCCACTTTTTGAGTGGGCGTTTTGCTTTCAGGAGTTGATTCATGCTGTCCTTGGTTCAAGAAGTGTTTGCAAAAGCCACCCGTCTAGAGATTGACACCTCAGGTGGCATTCAGGTGTGGCATGTGTGGAATCCAAGCGCCCACAAGAATCCCGAGGCCCGTCGCCCATTGGTGTTGTTGCATGGGGGCAGTGGCAGCTGGACCCATTGGATTCGCAATGTCGAGGTGCTGTCGGCCGACCGAGCCGTCTGGGCCATCGACCTGCCCGGGTTTGGTGACTCTGATCTGCCTCCTGAGGTGCGGGATGTCGATTTGATGTTCCCCTATGTGGTCGAAGGCATTCGTCAATTGTTTGGGGGTGATCCGATCAATCTCATGGGGTTCTCTTTTGGCGGCATGACAGCAGGATTCATTGCTGCTCACCACCCGGAGCTGGTGCACGAGCTGATGTTGATAGGCATTCCCGCGCTAGGCATGTTTGGTCAATCTCGACCATTGCGGGGCATGCGCGAGGACATGACGGCACAAGAGCGAGACGCGGTGCTGCACCACAACCTGTTACAGCTGATGCTGCACAAGCCGGAGAGCATTGACGACGAGACCTTGCGCATTCAGGATCGCAACGTCTTGCGCGACCGCATGAAGCGTCGGCGCATTGCGCGTGGGGACATTCTGCTGGAATTGCAGAAACGATGGGTTTGTCCGGTTCACAGCTTATGGGGAGAGTTCGATGTTCTCTACCCGGGGCGCTTGGAAGAGGTGAAGCAAGCCCTGGGGGGCTGCTGTCTGGAGTCGTTCCACATCATCCCCGATGCCGGGCACTGGGTCATGTACGAACGCGCGGAAGAGTTCAATCGCTTGGCCCTGCAATGCCTGCAACACGCCGATGCGTTGGACGACGCGTTGCGTTTGCGCTCTGTGCCGCCCCCGCGCTTGCTTCAGTGAGCAACCCGCTTCACGCCTGAGCCATCTGCCGAAGCCGGAACCGTTGCAGTTTGCCGGTTTCGGTGCGCGGCAGTTGCGGTACGAATTCAATTTCTCGGGGGTATTTGTAGGGTGCCAGGTGCAATTTCACATGGTCTTGCAGAGCCTTGACCAGCTCTGATGAGGGTGTGTGAGGGCTGCGCAACACGCAATAGGCTTTGACGATCATGCCGCGCTCGGGGTCGGGCTTGCCCACCACCCCGCACTCGGCCACTGCCGGGTGTAATAGCAGCGAGTCCTCCACTTCCGGACCACCCACGTTGTATCCCGCGGTGATGATCATGTCGTCATCTCGGGCCTGGTAGTGAAAGTAACCGTCTTCGTCTTGCATGAAGGTGTCGCCTGGGTAGTTCCAGCCGTCACGGACATACTTGGTTTGTCGTGCGTCATCAAAATAGCGGCAACCGGTGGGGCCGGTGACCGCCAGTCGTCCCACCGTGCCGCGGGGCACTTCGTTGCCGTGATCATCGACCACACGGGCCTGATATCCGGGCACTACTTTGCCAATGGCGCCGGGGCGCACTTGATCGCCCGCTGATGAAATGAAGATGTGAAACATCTCAGTGGCGCCAATGCCATCCAGCATTTCCAATCCACTGGCTTGTTTCCACAGTTGTCGGGTGGCGTCGGGCAGGCTCTCCCCCGCGCTGACCGATACACGCAATGAGGGCACCGGGCTTTGTTGAATCAGCGGGGCCATTTGCCGATAGAAGGTTGGGGCGGTGTAGCAGATCGTGCAGCCGACCTCGCGCATGAGGTCCACCATGCGCTGAGGGGTGTAGGCTGCATCGGGGTAATACACCGATGCGCCGGCCCACAGGGGGAACACCAGCAGTCCCCCCAGACCAAAGGTGAATGCCAGGGGTGGCGAGCCCATCACGATATCTTCAGGACGTGCCTGAAGCACATGACGTGGCCAGGCCTCGCAGGCCGCCAACAGATCGCGGTGGGTATGTACCGCTGCTTTCGGGGTGCCTGTGGTGCCAGACGTGAAGGCCAGCAAGGCCACATGGTCTGCCTGGGTCGAGGCCATCGCCGCCGAGGGCTCGGCGTTTTGCGCGGGCATGGGCCGATGGGCCATCAGCGCTTCCAGCGAGCCGGGTGCGGCGCTGGCATCCAGGAAAGACAGGATGCGCTGGAGTGCGGGGTGTGCGGCCTGGGCCGCTTGCAGCTCTTCCAGCAGACGAGCATCGCACAGTGCAATGCTCGGTTGAGCCTTGTCGATGATGTCGCCCAATTCCTTGGCGCGCAGCAAAGGCATGGTGCTCACCGCAATCAAACCTGCCTGCACCACCGCCAGCCAGATGACCGCCAGCGAGATGGAATTGGGACCTCTGAGCAGCACACGATTTCCTGGCACCAGACCCAACTCTGTGGTGAACAGGTGTGCCAGGTGATTCACCCGCTCGCGTGTCTGGGCGTAGCTCAACACCTCTTGGCTGGAGCGCAATAAAGGCCGGTGCATCCAGCCTTGCTCCGCGGCGCGTGCCCACAGGGCGGTCACGGCATTGAGCCGATCCGGCCACACCATGCCGGGCAGGTCATAGTGCAAGCGGGGCCACTGCTCTGCCGGCGGCAGGCGGTCCTGGACAAAGCTGTCGTAGGGGGCATTCATGGTGGGCAAAGGCAAAGCAGGTGGAACAGCCGTCAAATCAGAACAATAATTTACCCCAGAATTGTTGATATTTAAACTAAATGTCGTCAAGCGATCAATCGTGCAGGTCTACCTAGGAATAACCCTAGGCATGTGGTGACACAGCAGGCACAATCAGCGCATGCTCTACAAATTCAAATCCAAAGCCACCGGTGACCTGATCATGCTTGAGCCTCAGGGACGTCAAATCCTGGGGCTGATTGGCAAGGAACCCACAGCCCAGGGCATTTTGCAGGTGCAAGACATGCCCGCCGCCATCGAGGCGTTGCAGGCTGCGGTGGTGGCGATAGAGACAGCCCAGGCCAAAGCCGTCAAAGACGCTGTTGCCAGGGGCGAGGACCCGCCCACACATGACGAATCTGTCAGTCTGCGTCAGCGCGCCACGCCCTTCCTGACCATGATGAGACGTTGTCTGAGCGAGTCTCATGACATCGTGTGGGGCGTGTGAGCAAGCATCAACCGCACCCCTACGCGCATCTCACACCGGACCGGGTGTTGGACGCGCTGGCCGCACTCGGCCTGCCGGTCGATGGTCGGCTGATGGGGCTCAATTCCTACGAAAACCGGGTTTACCAGGCGATGCTGGACGATGGCCCCGGCGTGGTGGCCAAGTTCTACCGGCCGCAGCGCTGGAGTAAAGCACAGATCCGTGAAGAACATGCGTTCAGCGCCGAGTTGATGGCCGACGACATTCCAGTCATCGGCCCTTTGGTGTTGCATGGAGATACCCTGCACCGCTTGGTCCTGGACACGGAGGTGGGCATCACTTCCTTTTGGTTCAGTGTCAGCCCATGGCGCGGCGGACGACGTCCCGAACTGGATGATCTCGAGGTGCTGGAGTGGATCGGTCGGTTCCTGGCACGTATTCACGAGGTCGGTGCACGCCAGCCGTTTCTAGAACGCCCGGCCCTGGACCAGCACACCTTCGGACAACAACCCATGGAGTTGTTGCTGCGGGACCATGTGCCGCCAGACCACCGAGCGGCTTGGCAGCAAGTGGCCGAACGGGCCTTGCAAGCGGTGGAGCAGGCCCTGGACGAGCCTTACCAAAGCCTGCGCCTGCACGGTGATTGCCATCCGGGCAATATTTTGTGGACGCCCATCGACCGGCCTCAAGGCGGCCCGCACTTTGTCGATCTTGATGACGCCAGAACCGGGCCGGCGGTGCAAGACCTTTGGATGCTGCCCAGTGGGGACCGGCGTGAACGTACCCTGCAGTGGTCTGCCATCCTCGATGGATATACCTCGATGAGGCCGTTTGACCGGCGCGAGTTGGCCTTGATCGAGCCACTGCGCACCTTGCGTCTGATTCACTACAGTGCCTGGCTGGCCAGCCGTCGCGACGACCCGGCGTTTGCCGAGCACTTTGCCTGGTTTGGGTCACCGGCGTATTGGCAAGACCAGATCAACATCCTGCACGACCAGATTGAGGCCATGCAGGAGCCGCTATTGCAACTCTGAGCCACGCCAGCTTGCCCACGCTGGACTGGCAGGTGGTCAGGTGACCGGATTCTCCAGCGTGCCGATGCCGTCGATCTCGATGCGCACGGAGTCGCCCGGCTGCAGGTAGCGCGGCGGCTTGAAACCAATGCCCACGCCGACGGGGGTGCCGGTGGCAATCACATCCCCCGGGTACAGGGTGATGCCGGCGCTGATGGTTTCGATCAGGGTGGGGATATCGAAAATCAGATCACGGGTGCTGGCGTTCTGACGCTCTTCGCCGTTCACGTAGCAGCGCAGGTGGGTGTCTGCCCCATTGCACACATCGGCGCTGACCAGCCAAGGCCCCATTGGGCAGAAGGTGTCGAATGATTTGCCCATGTGCCATTGCAGGTGGCGGTTTTGCCAGTCGCGGGCCGTCACATCGTTGATGATGGTGTAGCCCCAGACGTGTTGCATGGCATCCGCCGCGCGAATGCCCTTGCCAACGTGCCCGATGATGACGGCCAGTTCGGCTTCGTAATCGATGGCGGTGGAGACTGCGCTCGGGATCTCGATGGCTGCACCAGGGGCGATCACCGACTCGGGCACCTTGGTGAAGATGATGGGAACGCTGGGAATGTCTCCGCCCGCCTTGGCGCTGCTGTCAAAGCCGCTGCTGGCGAACTCTTTGGCGTGGGCATAGTAGTTCTTACCGACACAAAAAATATTGCGCCTGGGGCGTGGCAAGGGAGCGCACAAATGCACCTCGCTCATCGGAATGGCCGGCAAGCTGGCGGGCAAGGCCTGACCCTGGACCTGGCTTTGAACGATCGACAAGGCACCCAGCTCGCGCAGGGCCAACGGCAGGTCCCAGGGCGTGACGGTGGTCAGATCGTCGGAGACCCAACCCACCTGGGGTTGGCCTTGGTGCGTAAATGCGGCAATTCTCATGGCTTCCATTCGTGGTCTGTGTGAAGATGGGTGCGATTGTCGGTGGCCCGGCATAGGCCGTGTGATTCCTCGGATATTGAGCGGGTGCTAGAGTCCTCCTCGCCTCCAGAGACGCTGGTGAACTTCTGGATGGCAGCTTTTAGAAGGAAATGCCATGAACAGAAGACACGCCTTGAGTGCGGCCTTGAGCGCCTCCCTGGCGACTTTCCTGGGCACATGGTCAACGGGGGTGCAGGCACAGGCCTACCCGACCCGACCCATCACACTCATCGTTCCCTTTCCTCCCGGGGGATTGGCGGACATTGTTGCCCGACCGGTGGCGGAAGCCTTGTCGCGTGAATTGGGACAACCGGTGGTGATTGAAAACCGTGCCGGCGCCGGTGGCGGCATTGGCATGGGGGTGGCGGCCAAGGCGCGACCCGATGGGTATACCTTGCTGATGGCGCTGTCGTCCCTGACCGTGATTCCCGAGGCCGATGCCCTGGTGGGGCGTGCGCCCTTGTTCGCTTTGCAAGATCTGCGTCCTATTGCCCGCTTCACCGCCGATCCCACCGTGTTGGCGGTACGCGCCGACGCGCCCTGGAAAACCGCGCGCGAATTCATCGAAGAGGCGCGCAAACGTCCTGGAGCCTTGACCTACGGGTCCTCCGGGAACTACGGCACCATGCATGTGCCGATGGAAATCCTGGCGCAGGCCACCGGTGTGCAGATGACCCACGTGCCGTTCACCGGGGCGGGCCCGGCGGTGGTGGCTTTGCTGGGTGGGCAGATCGATGCCGTGTCTTCGGGCCCGGCCACGGTCTTGCAGCATGTGCGTGCGGGCAAATTGCGCGCCCTGGCGCATTGGGGCCAGGGGCGTCTGGAGGCCTTGCCCGATGTTCCGGCCTTGCGAGATATGGGCATGGCTGCCGAGTACGCGCAATGGTCCGGGTTGTTCGTGCCATCGGCCACCCCCGAGCCCGTGGCCCAGCGCTTGCGGGCGGCCTGCCGCGTGGCCGCGCAAGACAGCCGCGTGCGCGAGGTCATTCAAAACGCGGGCAGCCCCATCCTCTATCAGGACAGCCCTGATTTTGAGAAATACGTCCAAAACGATGCCCGCCACATGGTTGATGTGGTTCGTCGCATCGGCAAGGTTCAATAAATCCCACCGGAGTCCATCGCATGTCGTTTATTCGCACCCTTTGTCTGACGCTGCTGCTGGGGTGGTTGGGTTCAGCGCCTGCGTGGGCACAAACCTATCCCAACCGCCCGGTGAAGATCATCGTTCCCTTTGCCACTGGAGGACCGGCGGACAACTACGCCCGCTTTGTCGCCCAGAAACTTCAGGATGCCCTGGGGCAATCCTTCGTGGTTGACAACCGACCTGGCGCAGGTTCGGTCATTGGCACCGACCTGGCGGCCAAGGCGGCACCCGATGGCTACACCCTGCTGATGATGTCCAACACCCACACGGTGAATGAATCACTCATCCCCAACAAACCCTATGCCCTGATGCGCGACTTCGTGGGTATCGCGCCCGTGAACTACTCGGACTTGCTGCTGGTGGCCCACCCTGGCACCGGCATCCAGTCGGTCAAGGACCTGATCGCACGTGCCCGCGCCAAGCCGGGCAGCATCAATTACGCCTCTTCCGGGCCAGGCACGCCCTACCACATGGCTGGCGAACTCTTCAAGAGCCAGGCGCAAGTCTTTCTGGTCCACATTCCCTATCGGGGCAGCTCGGGCGCACGCACCGATGTGATCGGGGGACAGGTCGATTTGATGTTCGATGCGGTCACCACCATGACCGAGCAGGTGCGTGCCGGCAAGGTGCGGGCGATCGCCACCACGGGCCGACAACGCTCGGAGGTGTTGCCTGATGTGCCCACGGTCAGCGAATCGGGTGTGCCTGGCTACGAGGCCACGATCTGGGTCGGCCTGATGGCGCCCAAAGGCACCCCCAAGGCCATCGTCGACAAACTCAACGAGACCATCAACGCCGCCTTGCGACAGCCCGAGGTCAAGCAGCAGTGGAGCAAACAAGGCGCCACGCCCATGATCATGTCGGTGCAGGCCTTTGATAAATTTTTGCAGGACGATATTGCCAAGTGGTCAGCGGTGATCAAGTCGGCCGGTATCCGTTTGGACTGATTCAAAACAACAAGGAGCAGGGAGATGTCACAGCTGAGGCTGATGAGCGGCGGCGCCGCGCAGGGGCTGGTGGGTGCGCTGCGACAGCGCTTCGAAACCGAGTCCGGGTTTTCGGTGGACGGTCGGTTTGGAGCCGTGGGCATCATGCGCGATCAGTTGCTCGCGGGCGACCCCTGCGACCTGATGATCCTCAGTCAAAGCTTGATCGATGAACTGACGCAGGCCGGGCATCTGGTCGCCGGCAGTGCTCGAGCGTTGGGGGTGGTCAAGACCGGCGTGGCGCTGCTGCCAGGCGCGGCCCGGGCTCCGATCGAAACCCCCGAGCAGTTGCGTGCCTTGTTGGCGAATGCCTCGGCCGTTTATTTCCCCGACCCGGCCAAGGCCACTGCCGGCATTCACTTCGTGAAGGTGCTGGACCAGTTGGGTTTGCGCGAGTCGCTGGCCCCCCGTCTTTGCCCTTATCCCAACGGGGCCACCGCCATGCGCGAGATGGCAGCGCAGGCGCGCGAAGGGGCTGTGGGCTGTACCCAGGTGACCGAGATTCTTTACACCCCAGGCGTGGAACTGATCGGACCGCTGCCGCCATCGCTGGGGCTCTCGACGGTGTACGCCGCAGCCATCTGCACCCGTGCCACCCAGCCCGAGGCCGCCCGTCAGCTGATCGACTTGCTGGGGGGGAACGCAGCCGACAGTCTGAGGTCACAAGGCGGTTTTGAACCGCTGACCTGACCGCTGGCCGGCCCCTTCCTGGAGTCAGGCCACCAGCAATGCATTCACGCGGCGCACATAGGCGGCGGGGTCCTCGGGCAGACCGCCCTCGGCCAACAGCGCCTGGTCGAACAAGATGTGAGCCAGGTCATTGAAATGCACTGCCGCCGCATCATCGGCCAGCCGCTTCACCAAGCCGTGCTCGGGGTTGACCTCCAGAATAGGCTTCACCTCCGGGGCCTGCTGACCGGCCTGTTTGAGCAGACGCGAGAGCTGCAAGGACATGTCCCGATCTTGCACCACCAGGCAAGCGGGTGAATCGACCAGTCGCGTGGTCACGCGCACATCTTCGGCCCGCTCCTTGAGCGCTTCTTTCAGCTTGGCCAGGGTGGGCTTGAAGTGCTCGGCAGCGGTTTCAGCGGCTTTTTTCTCGGCCTCATCCTGCAGCTTGCCCAGATCCACCGCGCCTTTGGCCACGCTTTGCAAGGGGGTGCCATCGAACTCGTTGAGAAAGCCCAGGGCCCACTCGTCGACGCGGTCAGCCATCAGCAACACCTCAATGCCCTTCTTGCGGAATACCTCGAGTTGAGGGCTGTTGCGAGCTGCGGCCAAGGAGTCGGCGGTGATGTAGTAGATGGCTTCCTGGCCTTCTTTCATGCGTGACTTGTAGTCGGCAAACGAGACGCTTGCGGTATCGCTGGTGGTGCTGGCAAAACGCAGCAGGCGCGCGATCTTGTCGCGGTTGGCGAAATCCTCGCCCAAGCCCTCTTTGAGCACCGCGCCGAACTCGGCATAGAAGCGGGTGTATTTGCCGGCGTCGCGCTTGTCATCGTCGGAGGCATCGGCGGCGGGTTGGTCGTGCTTGGCCAGGTCCTCCAGCATCGACAGCACCCGGCGTGTGTTGCCCTCGCGGATGGCGCGCACATCCCGGCTTTCCTGCAGCAATTCACGGCTGACATTGAGTGGTAAATCGGCCGAGTCCACCACGCCTTTGACGAACCGCAGGTAGACCGGCAGCAGCGCCTCGGCATCGTCCATGATGAAGACACGTTTGACGTACAACTTGAGGCCAGAGCGCTTGTCCCGATTCCACAGGTCAAAAGGCGCCTTGGCCGGGAGGTACAGCAGCTGGGTGTATTCGGTGCTGCCTTCGACGCGGTTGTGGCTCCAGCTCAGGGGCGCCTCCATGTCGTGGCTGATGGCCTTGTAGAAGTCGGCGTACTGCTCTTCGGTGATGTCTTTCTTGGCCCGGGTCCACAAGGCATTGGCTTTATTAACGGTTTCCCATTCATCGGTGATCACCATCTCGCCCGGCTGGTTGTCCTCGCCCTCTTTCCATTCTTCCTTGCGCATCAGGATGGGCAAAGAAATATGGTCTGAGTATTTGGCGATGATGGACTTGAGCTTCCAGGTGTTGAGGTATTCGTCCGCCTCGTCACGCAGGTGCAGGATGACGCTGGTGCCCCGCTCGGCACGGGTCAACGGCTCCACTTCGAATTCGCCAGTGCCCGCGCTGCGCCACCGCACCCCTTGCTCCGGGCTCAGGCCAGCACGACGTGACTCGACGGTGATCTGGTTGGCCACGATGTAACCCGAATAAAAGCCGACGCCGAATTGACCGATCAGGGCGCCCTGCTCTTTGGCATCGGCTTTGTGGTCACCGCTCAGGCGCGACATGAAGTCGCGTGTGCCACTTTTGGCAATGGTGCCCAGGTGGTCGATGGCCTCTTGCTCGCTCATGCCAATCCCGTTGTCGGTGATGGTCAGGGTGCGTGCGGCTTTGTCAAAGCTGACGCGGATCTCCAGTTGCGGAGCGTTCTCGTAAAGCGCATTGTTGTCCAGTGCCTCGTAGCGCAGCTTGTCGCAGGCATCCGAGGCGTTGGAGACCAGTTCGCGCAGAAAAATTTCCTGGTTCGAGTACAGCGAGTGGGTGACCAGATGGAGCAATTGGGCCACTTCGGCCTGGAAGGAATGGGTTTGTTTGGACATGATGAATCGAGAGTTTCAAGCAGACAGAAATTCAGTCCGGCGAATGCCGTTATGGCAGCCGGTGCCAGGGCACCTGGGGTTGCGGGTGAGGATTTCAAGTCGCGCACGTCGCGCCCATTGCGCGGCCAAGCGCGCTCGCCTTCAGGCTCAGAACGCCTCGTCCGGCGCCAAGTAGCGCCATTGACCCGCCGGCAGATTGCCCAGCATCACGCGGCCGATCCGGATGCGCTTGAGACCTACCACCTGCAGACCCACCAATTCGCACATGCGCCGGATCTGTCGCTTGCGGCCCTCGCGCAGGACAAATCGCAACTGCTCGGGGTTTTGCCAGTCCACGCGCGCTGGCTTGAGGGCTTGACCGTCCAGGAAAAGGCCGTGGCGCAATCGCTCCAGGGCTTGCTGCGGAAAGGCGTCTTGAACCCGCTCGCGGGCGTTGCCGTAAGCGACGCGAACCAGGTATTCCTTGTCGATCTCGCTGTCTTGCCCAATCAGCTGACGGGCAATGCGCCCGTCCTGGGTCAGCACCAGCAAGCCGACCGAGTCGATGTCCAGGCGCCCGGCCGGTGCCAGGCCTCGCAGCTGGGCGGGTTGAAAACGCTGCCCGGATGGGTCGGCGCGCCAGTGGTTGCGGCCCTGGATCAAGGTCACCGCGGGGGGATGGCCATCTTCGGCCTGACCGCTGACATAGCCCACCGGTTTGTTCAGCAAGATGGTGACGCGTGTGGCCTGCTGATCCCGGGCTTGCCGCTCGACGGTGATGCGGGATTGGGGAGCGACTTGTTGACCCATGGCCGCCACGGCGCCATCCACCCGGACCCAGCCGCGTGCGATCCAGTCATCGGCCTCGCGACGTGAGCACAGCCCGAGCTCGGACATGCGTTTGTTCAGACGCACCGTGCCGTTGGAGGAGGGAGGTGTGGGAGGGTGGTCCATCAATGCTTCAGGCCAGGTAGGCCCCATGGTTGCGCAATCGCGTCAGGTCCAGTACGCGTAGCCCGCCGTACTCGATGCGGATCAGTTGCGACGCTTGCAAGGTGTTGAGGGCCATGTTGACCCGTTGACGTGACAAACCCACCAAATAGGCCAGTTCCTGCTGGGTGATGCGCAGCACCTGCCCCACACCGGGATACAGCACGGGGTTGAACAGCGAGGCCAGGCTGCGCGCCACGCGCACATCGGGGTTGTTGATGCGGTCAATCTCACGTGCCGCGATGAATTGACCCAAGCGCTCGTTGAGCTGGTTCATGACAAAGCGGTTGAAGCCGATCGAGTGGTCCAACAGCCAATGGAAATGATGGATGGGCAGCCCAGCCACCACACTGGCGCGCAGGGCCTGAACGTTGTAACGGTAGGACTCGCGCTTGAGGGCCGTGCCCTCCCCGAACCATCCCCCTGAGGGCAGACCGGTGTAGGTCATGCTGTTGCCTTGTTCGTTGTCGGTGCTCATTTTGAGCAAACCCGCCACGACACCGAACCAGTAGGTGGGGGCGCGGCCGATGCGGCACACATGGTCGCCAGGTTGCGCGTCTCCGACCACCAGCGAACCCTCGATTTCTGCGCGCTCCTGGGGCAGCAGATGTGACAGCCACGGAATGCCCGCCAACTCCTCGGCGGTGGGCGGTCGGCGGCGTTGATGCAAGGTCAGATCGGTGGCCATGAGGATGGGTTGTGGCTCAGATGGCGGGCCGGTGGGAGACCGGTTTGTCAGGCCTTTGTCAGGACTTGTAGGGGTATTCCCCAAAATGTCATCATAACGACAAAATAGCGTCAAAGCTGATTCTACGATCCCGATCAATCACTGTGGCAGTCCGGTGGGTGACACCCCTTCGCTGCACAACAGCCACTGCGAAAAGGATCCGACATGCACAACACCTTTCCTCAACTGCTGCTGAACCATGCGCAACAGCGTCCCACTGCGGCGGCCCTGCGGGAAAAAGAATATGGCATTTGGCAGACCCTGACCTGGGGCGATCTGGCTCAGTTGGTCGAGCACCTGGCTTGTGGCCTGCATCAGGCAGGATTGCAGCGCGGTGAGCACATGGTGGTGGTGGGCACCAACCGCCCCCGGCTGTATGCCACCATGCTGGCCGCGCAATCCCTGGGTGCGGTTCCCATTCCTCTGTACCAGGACGCGGTGGCGGCCGAATGCGTCTTCCCGATCAACAATGCCCAAGTTCGGTTTGCCATGGTCGAGGACCAGGAGCAGGTCGACAAGCTGATCGAAATCCGGGAGCAGTGCCCGCAGCTGAGCCACATCTACTACGACGACCCGCGCGGCCTGCGCAAGTACGACGACCCTGGCCTGTGGTCGTTGGACCAATTGATGGCCGCGGGCCAGGCGCATGCCAAAGAGCACCCCGGGTTTTTCCGCGAAGCCGTGGCGCAGGTCCAGCCCGCCGATGTGGCCGCGATGTTCTTCACCTCGGGCACCACCGGCAATCCCAAAGGCGTGGTCCACACGCACCTGAGCTTGCTGGACCGCGCGCAGGCCGGCGCACGCTTTGACAAGCTGGGGGCCGGAGAAGAAGTGCTGGCCTACCTGCCACCGGCCTGGATCGGACAAAACATTTTCAGCTATGCCCAGTGGCTGTCGTGCGGTTATGTGGTGAATTGCCCCGAATCGGCAGCCACGGTCACCATCGACATGAAGGAAGTTGGGCCGACCTACTACTTCGCGCCACCGCGGGTGTTTGAGGGCCTGCTCACCAGCGTGATGATTCGCATGGAAGACGCGGGAGCCTTGAAGCGCGGGCTGTTCCACTATTTCATGGACGTGGCCAAACGCCTGGGGCCCGACCGCATGGATGGCAAGTCGGTGGGCTTGTGGGGCAGCTTGCAATACGCGCTGGGTGACTTGATGGTGTATGGGCCTTTGCGCAACAACCTGGGCATGTCTCGCGTGCGTGTGGCCTACACCGCCGGCGAGGCCATTGGTCCCGACCTGTTCACCTTCTATCGCTCCATCGGCGTCAACCTCAAGCAGCTCTACGGCTCCACCGAGACGGCCGTGTTTGTCTGCCTGCAACCCGATCATGAAGCCCGCGCCGATACCGTGGGTGTGCCCTGCGAAGGCGTCGAGATCAAGGTGGCCGAGAACGGCGAGATTCTTGTCAAGTCGCCGGGCCTGTTGAAAGAGTATTACAAGAACCCGGCGGCAACGGCCGAGGTGCTCACCGCCGATGGCTGGTACCACACCAGCGATGCCGGCTTCCTCGACAGCCACGGCCACCTCAAGATCATCGACCGCGTCAAGGATGTCGGCCGTATCAAGGGCGGCGCGCACGACGGCTTCATGTTCGCCCCCAAGTATGTGGAAAACAAGCTGAAGTTCTTCCCGCACATCAAGGAAGTGGTGGCCTACGGCGACCAGCGCGAGAAGGTGTGCGTGATGATCAACATCGACTTCGATGCAGTGGGCAACTGGGCCGAGCGCCGCAACCTGCCATATGCCGGCTACACCGATCTGGCGCAAAAGAAAGAGGTCTACGGCCTGATCAAGGAGTGCGTCGAGAAAGTCAACGCTGATCTGGCGCAAGACGAACTGCTCTCCGGCAGCCAGGTCAGTCGCTTCCTGGTGCTGCACAAAGAGCTGGATGCGGACGATGGCGAACTCACCCGCACCAACAAGGTCCGTCGTGGCTTCATCGCCGAGAAATACCAGGCCCTGATCGATGCGTTGTATGGCGGCAAGACCGAGCAATACATTGAAACCCAGGTCAAGTTCGAGGACGGTCGCACCGGCAGCGTCAGCGCCACCTTGCGCATCGAAGATGCCAAGACCTTCGCACCCATAGGGAAAGCAGCATGAGCAAACAGATTGGCGAGGTCATCCTCGATGTCAAGAACATCAGCTTGCGCTTTGGAGGCGTCAAGGCACTGACCGATATTTCATTCAATGTGCGCGAGCATGAAATCCGCGCCATCATCGGCCCCAACGGCGCCGGCAAGAGCTCGATGCTCAACTGCATCAACGGTGTCTACACCCCATCTGAAGGGTCCATCACCTTTCGCGGCAAGACATTCGACCACATGGACAGCCATGAGGTGGCCGAGATGGGGATTGCCCGCACCTTCCAGAACCTGGCCTTGTTCAAGGGCATGAGCGTGCTGGACAACATCATGACGGGGCGTAATTTGCGCATGAAGAGCAACCTGTTCATGCAGGCTCTTCGTCTCGGCCCGGCAGAGCGCGAGGAAATGGCGCACCGGGAAAAAGTCGAGCACATCATCGACTTTCTGGAAATTCAACCCTTTCGCAAAACACCCGTGGGGCAGTTGCCCTACGGTTTGCAAAAACGCGTCGACCTGGGCCGCGCGCTGGCGCTGGAGCCGCAGGTGCTGCTGTTGGACGAGCCGATGGCGGGCATGAACGTCGAAGAAAAGCAGGACATGTGCCGCTTCATTCTGGACGTCAACGATGAGTTCGGCACGACGGTGGTGCTGATCGAGCACGACATGGGCGTGGTGATGGACATCTCTGACCGCGTCGTGGTGCTTGACTACGGCAAGAAGATTGGCGATGGCACGCCAGACGAAGTGCGCAACAACGAAGAAGTGATCTCGGCCTATCTGGGCACGTCACACTGAACGCCACAGAAGGAACCATCATGGGATTTTTTCTTGAAACACTGATTGGCGGCCTGATGGCCGGCATGCTGTATTCGCTGGTTGCCCTGGGCTTTGTGCTGATCTTCAAGGCGTCGGGCGTGTTCAACTTTGCGCAAGGCGCGATGGTGCTGTTTGCCGCCCTGGCCATGGCCCGTTTTGCCGAATGGATTCCGAACTACCTGGGCCTGCAAAGCCCGGTGGTTGCCAACTTGCTGGCTTTCGTGCTGGCGGGAGCTGTGATGTTCCTGGTGGCCTGGGTGGTTGAATTTCTGGTGTTGCGCCATCTGGTCAACCAGGAGGGTGCCACCCTGTTGATGGCCACCCTGGGCATCACTTATTTTCTCGATGGCCTGGGCCAAACGATTTTCGGCAGTGACATCTACAAGATTGACATCGGCATGCCCAAGGAACCGCTCATGCTGCTGGAGTCGATGTTCGATGGCGGTGTGATGGTCAACCAGGAGGATCTGGTCGCAGCGGTGATCGCGGCCGTGCTGGTGGCCTTGCTGAGCCTGTTCTTTCAAAAAACCAGCACTGGCCGCGCCTTGCGCGCGGTGGCAGATGACCACCAGGCTGCGCAGTCGATTGGCATTCCGCTGAACCGCATCTGGGTCATCGTCTGGTGCGTGGCGGGTGTGGTGGCCTTGGTGGCCGGCATGATCTGGGGCTCCAAGCTGGGTGTGCAGTTCTCGCTGTCCACCGTGGCCTTGCGAGCCTTGCCGGTGGTGATTCTGGGTGGCCTGACATCGGTGCCGGGGGCCATCATCGGAGGCCTCATCATCGGGGTGGGCGAAAAATTGTCCGAGGTGTTTTTGGGGCCCTATGTGGGCGGCGGCATCGAGATCTGGTTCGCCTATGTGCTTGCCCTGGGGTTCTTGCTGGTGCGTCCGCAAGGCCTCTTTGGCGAGAAGATCATTGACCGCGTGTAAGGAGAGCCTGAATGTTCTACAGAGAAAACGGTCAGTTCAAGACCACCTACCAGGCGGATCAACAGATCTTCCCGATCGCCCAGGACCGCTGGGGAGTGTTGCTCATCGTGGCTTTTGCCTTTCTGGGCGTGCCCCTGCTGGCCGATGAGTACATGTTCCGCGCCATCCTGATTCCGTTCCTCATCCTGTCGCTGGCGGCCTTGGGTGTGAATATTTTGGTGGGCTATTGCGGTCAGATTTCGCTCGGCTCTGGTGCCTTCATGGCCGTCGGCGCGTATGCGGCCTACAACTGCTTTGTCCGTGTCGAAGGCCTGCCCCTGATTGTGTCGTTGCTGATGGGTGGCTTTTTCGCCACGCTGGTGGGCATCTTCTTTGGCATTCCCAGCTTGCGTGTGAAGGGCTTGTATCTGGCCGTGGCCACGCTGGCCGCGCAGTTCTTCTGCGACTGGGCCTTCCTGCGGATCAAGTGGTTCACCAACGACTCCGCCTCGGGCACAGCGTCGGTGTCTGAGCTCACGGCGTTTGGGCTGCCCATTCAGACCCCGTTGCAAAAATACCTGTTTTGCCTGACTTTCTTGGTGGTGTTTGGCCTGCTGGCCAAGAACCTGGTGCGCAGTGCCATCGGGCGCGAGTGGATGGCCATCCGCGACATGGACGTGGCAGCTGCGGTGATCGGCATTCGCCCCATGTACGCCAAGTTGAGCGCGTTCGCTGTCAGCTCCTACATCGTCGGGGTGGCGGGTGCCTTGTGGGGCTTTGTGCACCTGGGCTCCTGGGAGCCAGCGGCCTTCTCGGTGGATCGCTCGTTCCAGTTGCTGTTCATGGTGATTCTGGGTGGCATGGGGTCGATCATGGGCAGCTTTTTCGGTGCCGGGTTCATTGTGGTGCTGCCCATCATCATCAACCAGGTGCTGCCGGTGCTGGGCGATATGGTAGGGATCACTGTGAGCACGGCGGCGCTGACACACACAGAGCAAATGATTTTTGGTGCCTTGATCGTGTGGTTCCTGATTGTGGAGCCGCACGGCCTGGCCAAGCTGTGGAGCGTGGGCAAGCAAAAGCTGCGCTTGTGGCCGTTCCCTCACTGATTGCGCAGGACACAGGAACGCACAATTTTTCACGCAAGGAGTTTCAGGGTCGGCCTGGTACTGCTTGCGATTTCTGACAACACCGGGCCGACATATTCCATCGTTTTTTTTCAGGAGACCCCAGATGAAGCTTCGTACCCTCATGACGGCCGTCACGCTGGTGGCCACGGGCGCTGCCGGTTTGATGGCCAGCAGTGCAGCCCAGGCTCAGGCCAAAGAACAGTTCTTTCCCGTGTTGCCTTACCGCACCGGTGCCTATGCCCCCAGCGGTGTGCCCTGGGCCAACGCCTATGCCGATTACCTCAAGTTGATCAACGCGCGCGACGGCGGCATCAATGGGGTGAAAATTTCCATGGAAGAGTGTGACACCGCTTACGCCACCGACCGCGGCGTGGAATGCTACGAGCGTCTCAAGGGCAAGGCCCAGGGCGCGGTGTTCCAGCCCCTGTCGACCGGCATCACCTTTGCGCTGACCGAGAAGGCCCCTGGCGACAAGAACCCGCTGATCACCGGCGGCTATGGACGTTCCGAATCGGCCGATGGCGGTGTGTTCAAGTGGAACTTCCCGCTCATGGGCACCTACTGGGCCGGGGCTGACATCATCATGCAGCACATCACCAAGAAGGAGGGTGGCAACATCAAGGGTAAGAAGATTGCGCTGGTGTACCACGACAGCCCCTATGGCAAAGAGCCGATTCCCTTGCTGCAAGAGCGCTCCAAGATGCAGGGCTTTGACCTGACCCTGTTGCCGGTGACGGCACCGGGTGTCGAGCAAAAAGCCACCTGGTTGCAGATCCGTCAGGCCCGCCCCGACTATGTGTTGTTGTGGGGCTGGGGTGTGATGAACTCCGCGGCCATCAAAGAGGCCGTGGCCACCGGTTATCCGCGCGAAAAAATGTACGGTGTGTGGTGGTCGGCCAACGAGCCGGATGTCAAGGACGTGGGTGAAGCCGCCAAGGGCTACAACGGTCTGGTGGCCACCGGTGAAGGCGGCAAGGTGCTGGAAGACATCAAAAAATTCCTGCATGACAAGAAGCAAGGCACTGGCCCGGTCGAAGAATTGGGTACTTCGCTTTACAACCGTGGTCTGGCCAGTGCAGCCTTGGCCGTGGAAGGTGTACGCCGTGCGCAAGAGCGTTTCGGCAAGGGCAAGGTCATGACGGGCGATCAAATCCGCTGGGGTCTGGAGAACTTGGCGCTGGACGAAAAGGCGCTGGCCAAGCTGGGTCTGGGCACGCTCATGAAGCCCATCAGCACCACCTGTCTGGACCATGAGGGCTCACGCTCGGCCCGCATGCACACCTGGGATGGCAAGAAGTTCAACTACTCGTCCGACTGGTACGAGGCCGACACCTCCATCATCAAGCCGCTGGTCACGCAGTACGCTGACAAGTACGCCGCCGAGAAGAAACTGACCCGTCGCACCCCGGCGGACTGCCAGTCCTGATCGACACAGGTCCATGGCGCATCAGCGCCGTGGCGTGGTGATCCGCAGCGTGTTTGCGGGTCACCACATCCCAGGGTTGTGGATCAGTCCTGGGATGTGGTTAATCCCTTCTTTGTGAGCAAGGCCATCATGGACAGCAACAACATCGTTCTTAACGTCAACGGCATCGAGGTCATTTACAACCATGTGATCCTGGTGCTCAAAGGCGTATCGCTGAAGGTGCCCGATGGCGGCATCGTCGCCATCCTGGGCGGCAATGGCGCTGGCAAAACCACCACCTTGCGTGCCATCTCCAACCTGCTCAAGGGCGAGCGTGGCGAGGTCACCAAGGGCAGCATCGAGTTGCGCGGCGAGCGCATTGAAAACCTGTCGCCGGCCGACCTGGTCAAGCGCGGTGTGGTGCAAGTGATGGAGGGCCGACATTGCTTTGCCCACCTGACCATAGAGGAAAACCTGATGACGGGCAGCTACACCCGCACCGACCGAGGCGAGATTGCGGCCAATCTTGAGAAGGTCTACAACTACTTCCCGCGCTTGAAGACACGCCGCACCTCGCAGGCGGCATACACATCAGGGGGCGAACAACAGATGTGCGCGATTGGCCGAGCCATCATGGCCAACCCCAGCATGGTGTTGCTGGATGAACCGTCGATGGGCCTGGCACCTCAAATCGTCGAAGAGGTGTTCAACATCGTGAAGGACCTCAACGACAAGGAAAAGGTGACCTTCCTGCTGGCCGAGCAAAACACCAACATGGCGCTCAAATACGCCGACTATGGCTACATCATGGAGTCGGGCCGCATCGTGATGGACGGGGCAGCCAAGGATCTGGCCAACAATGAAGACGTCAAAGAGTTTTATCTGGGCGTGGGTGGTGGCGAGCGCAAGAGTTTCAAAGAAGTGAAAAGCTACAAGCGCCGCAAGCGTTGGCTGGCCTGAGCATTTCTGTTTTCTTCACACGAGCCTCTGTTCATGACAACCTCACACGCTTTTTACGACGCTCTCGAAACCCGCTCGCCCAGTGAGCGAGAGGCTGCCCTCATGGCCGCCTTGCCTCGCCAGATCGCACACGCCCAGCAGCACGCCCTGGCTTTTGCGGAGCGACTGGTCGGTGTCGAGGCCAGTCGTGTGGTCGATCGTGCGGCTTTGGCTCGCCTGCCGGTGACCCGCAAGGGCGAATTGCTGGCCCAGCAGCAGGCGCGCCGAAGCACCGACGTGTTTGGTGGTTTCAGCACCCTGGTGCGAGGTCCTGGCATGCCGCGCGTGTTTGCCAGCCCGGGCACCATTTACGAACCCGAGGGTGCCCGCCCCGATTACTGGCGCATGGCCCGAACACTGTTCGCCGCTGGTTTCCGTTCGGGCGAGCTGGTGCACAACAGCTTCAGTTATCACTTCACACCCGCCGGTTCGATGATGGAGTCGGGCGCACATGCGCTGGGCTGTACCGTGTTTCCGGGCGGGACCGGGCAGACCGAGCAGCAGATTCAGGTCATGGCCGAATTGCGTCCAGCCGGGTACATTGGCACCCCCAGCTTCCTCAAAATCCTGCTGGAAAAGGCTACCGAGCAACAGGTGGCATTGCCCAGTCTGCGTAAGGCCTTGGTGTCGGGCGAAGCGTTCCCTCCCAGTTTGCGCGATTGGCTGGCCGAGCGTGGGGTCGCTGGTTACCAGTGCTACGCCACCGCCGATCTGGGCCTCATTGCCTATGAAACCGCGGCGCGTGAAGGCCTGGTGCTGGACGAGCAAGTGATTGTGGAAATTGTTCGACCCGGCACCGGTGACCCTGTGCCCGAGGGCGAGGTGGGTGAATTGGTGGTGACCACGCTGAACCCCGACTACCCGCTGATCCGTTTTGGCACGGGTGACTTGTCGGCCGTGTTGCCAGGCCCTTGTCCGACGGGTCGCACCAACACCCGCATCAAGGGCTGGATGGGGCGCGCCGACCAGACCACCAAGGTGCGCGGCATGTTCGTGCATCCCGGGCAGGTTGATCAAGTGGCCAAGCGCTTCCCGGCGGTGGTCAAGGCACGTCTGGTGGTGAGCGGCGAGATGGCCAATGACCAAATGACCTTGCGTGTCGAGAGCCGCGAGATCAGTCAGGAGTTGCAGCGTGCCCTGGCCGACGCGGTGCGTGAAATCACCAAGCTGCGCGCCGATATCGATATGGTCACCGTGGGCACTTTGCCCAATGATGGCAAGGTCATCGAAGACGCTCGCAGTTATCAGTGAGGCCGCTGTCCCTTCCTTGTTCCCTCTGCACGACTTATTCAGGAGCTTGATATGCGTTCAACCGTTGCTGCTTTTCTGAGCCTGCTGTCTCTGGCCGCTGTTCCCTTGAGTGGGGTAGCGGCCGATTTTCCGCAGAAAGACAAGCCGGTGACCTTGGTCGTGCCTTTTGCCGCCGGCGGACCGACCGACCGTGTTGCCCGCGATCTGGCAGAGGCCATGCGTAAAAGCCTGGGGGTCAGTGTGGTGGTAGACAACGCCGCCGGGGGCCCGGGCGGTTTGATCGGTGCCACCAAGGTGGCGCGTGCCAATCCGGATGGTCATACCCTGCTGGTGCACCACATCGCCATGAGCATTTTTCCCTCGCTGGTGCGCAACTTGCCCTTCAAGGTCGATGCCGACTTCAGCTATCTGGGCATGATCAACGATGTGCCCATGACCTTGGTCGGTAAGCCCCAATTGCCGGCCAACAACTACAAGGAGCTCATGGCCTGGGTCCAGGCCCACAAGGGGCAGATCAACCTGGCCAACGCCGGCCTTGCTTCCGCCTCGCACCTGTGCGGCATGTTGTGGCAGTCCTCGGTCCAGGTGGACATGACGACTGTTCCCTACAAGGGCACGGGACCGGCCATGACCGATCTGATTGGCGGCCAGGTGGATTTGATGTGTGACCAGACCACCAACACCACCGCTCAAATCGAAGCCAAAAAGGTCAAGGTGTTTGGGGTGACCACCGCCAAGCGCTTGACCACACCTGCATTGAAAGACGTGCCCACGCTGGACGAGTCGGGGCAAAAGGGCTTCCAAGTCACCATTTGGCACGGCCTGTACGGACCGAAGGGACTGAGCGCCGAGGTGCAGTCCAAAATCAATGGCGCTTTGCGGGCCGCCTTGAAAGACCCCGAATTCATCAAGAAACAAGAGGGGTTGGGCGCCGTGGTGATTGCCGACAAGCGATCGGAGTCGGCCGAACATAAAAAATTCGTCATGGATGAGATCGCCAAGTGGAGTCCGGTCATCAAGGCGGCAGGGGTCTACGCGGACTGATATCCTCTCCCCCCATGCTGAATCTCAAAATCACCACCCCCGATGGCGCTGAACACGACGTGACCGCCACCCCCGGTCGCACCTTGCTGCAAGTGGCGCAGGACGCTGGCCTTGATGGGCTGGCCGCCGAATGTGGCGGCAGCTGCGTGTGCGCCACCTGCCATTGTTTGGTGCACGAGGACGATCTGTCCCGTGTGGCGCCGGCTCAGGCCGACGAAGCGCAGATGCTGGATTTTGTGGCTACCGAGCGACAAGCCGGCAGCCGTCTGGCCTGTCAACTGAAGATCGATGCTTCACACGAGGGCTTGCGGGTTCGCATCGCCGAGCGGCAGTTCTGAGCCTATCCGAGCGCGTCTTCACTCGGGTGAAGCGTCGGTACCCAACCATTCAAAGGGTCGCTCAGCCTTCACCAGCATCACGGTGCAAGGGGCGTCCATGGCGACCTTGATGGGAACGGTGGCGACCAGGCGCTGGAATTGCAAGCCATGTGTGGCGGCCCCCATGATGATCAGATCCACCTGGTTACCTTCGGCGTAAGCCAGCAAGGCCCTGGCCACATCACTCGACTCCAGCACATGAAAGGAAGCCTGGTGATGACTCAGATCCAGCCCTTGCGACCAGCGATGCAATTGCGCCAGGTGCTGGCGATGCAAGGCGGTTTCGCTGCGTGCGCTGTCGGTGCTGCTGCTCGCGTTGGGTGAAATCACGGTGACCACCGCCAGGCGTGCGCCCGGGCGGTTGCCCAGAGAGCGGGTGGCGGCCGCGCGCAAGGAATACAGCGTGGCTTCGCTGACGTCTTCATGCGGAATGGCCACCATCACGATGGGCACTTGCTGGATCTGTTGTTGGGCGGGCAGGGCGCTGGGCTGGTATTGCTGTCCGGCGGCCCAGATCCAGCGCTTGAACTGAGACCACCCCCCCGCCCCTTGGGATGCCAGGCCCTGGATCTGCACCTGATCGGGGTGCCGCAGTTCAAAGGCCAGGTGCGCCGCGGACGGGTAGCGATCATCGGCCTGCGCTTGCAGGCAGCGCAAGATCACCTCCTGCAAGCCGTCGGGCACATCGGCTCGATGGCGTTGTGGCGGGGTGGGCTTCATCCACAGGCGTTGTCGCAAACCACCTGTGGTTTGGGGGTTGCCAAATGGCAGCTCTGCGGTGGCCAGTTCATAGAGGATGACCCCCAGGGCAAACAAATCGCTGCGTGGGTCGCCGCGCACGCCCACCACCTGTTCGGGGGCGATCCAGGTGGGCGAGCCCACCGCCTTGCGCAACTCCTCGGCCAGCAGGTCCGGGTAGTGGGCGTGGCAGGACAGCCCGAAATCGAGCAGCACCGCTCGCCCGTCTGGTCGCATCAGGACATTGGCCGGTTTGAGGTCGAGATGGCAGACGTTCTGGGCGTGCAGGCTTTGCAGCGCCTGGGCGATGGCTGCGCCAATCTGGGCGATCTCGGCGGGGGTGAACGGGCGGCGCTCCTCTTGCCGCTGGTCCATCCATTGCTGCAGGCTTTGGCCTGGAATGTGTTCCATCACCAGGTAAGGCAATGTCGCCAGATCCCCCGCTGCCACGAACCGGGGGACATGAGGCCCTTGCAGCACCTGCAACATCTGCAACTCCACCTCGAAACCGACGATGTTTTCCGCACCATCGCCGGCGGTCATGCGAGGGACCTTCATCACCATCGGAAAGGGGGCCCCACGCCCGTCGGCGTAGCTCACTTCGTACACATGCGCCATGCCACCTGCGTGCAGACATTCACCGATCCGAAAACCATCGAGCTCGGTGCCCACTTCCATCAATTTCATCGACCCGACTCCAGTCTGCGCGCCAGCGCCTCGTCCAAACCCGCTGCCCGCACTGCCTCCGCCGTGCCGGCATGGTCATACCGTACCCGATGAAAAGTCAGCTGGTGTCGATCCAGATCAAGCAATGTGTAGGCAGCCCGCGGGTCGCCATCACGTGGCTGCCCGACCGAGCCCACCGTGGCAATCCAGTACCGATGAGGTGAGACGGGGATGGGTACACCCGGCACGGGTTGGAAGCGCATCAAGCGACCGCCTGGCACCTGGTAATAAAGCGTCTGGTGGTGGACATGACCGCCCACCACGTAGCGGATGTCGGGGGTTTGCCGCGCCCCTTGCAGGCTCATCAGCGCAGTGCGTTCATCTTCCACGTACCGCCACTGCTCGGGCGCGTCGGCACTGGCGTGCACCATCATCACCTGGCCCTGCTGGGCGGTCAGGGGTAATTGGGCCAGCCAGTCGCGTTCATCCTGGCTGAGCTGCGCATGGGTCCAGCGTGCTGTGGCCTCGCCCTGACGCACGACCTCGGAAGGGGGCGATACGGCCATCATTTCGTGGTTGCCACGCAGCACCGTGGCCCCCTCTTGCGCCATGCGCTGACAGATGCGCACCACCTCTGCCGGGTGTGGGCCGTACCCGACCAGGTCACCCAGCACGGCCCAGTGGGTGGCGCCCTGGCTTTGCGCGTGTGCCACACAGGCGCGCAGGGCCGTTGCGTTGGCGTGCAGGTCTGACAACAGGGCCAGCTTCATGACGGCCACCGGGGGTGGGTATCAGCCGTAGTGGTAGACACCTTGACCGGTCTTGCGGCCCAGGCGACCGGCGGCCACCATTTCCTTGAGCAGCGGGCATGGGCGGTATTTGCTGTCGCCAAATTCGGCCAGGTACACCTCCATCACGGCCAGACACACGTCCAGACCAATCATGTCGGCCAGTGCCAATGGACCGATGGGCTGGTTGCAGCCCAGTCGCATGCCGGCGTCAATGTCGTCCGGTGAGGCCAGGCCTTCGGCCAGCACGAAGAAGGCCTCATTGATCATCGGCACCAGGATTCGGTTGACCACAAAGCCCGGGGCGTTTTTCACCGTGATGGGGCTCTTGCCCAGGCGCTTGGCCAGGTCTTGCACCGTGTCGTGCGTGGCGTCGCTGGTTTGCAGGCCGCGAATGATCTCGACCAGGGCCATCATCGGCACCGGGTTGAAAAAGTGCATGCCGATGAATCGATCCGCGCGCTGGGTGATCGCCGCCAGCTGGGTGATGGAAATGGAGGAGGTGTTGGACGCCAGAATGACCTCGGCGGGCAGCAAGGCATCCACTTGTTTGAGGATCTTGACCTTCAGCTCGTGGTTCTCGGTGGCCGCCTCGATCACCAGGTCGCAGCGGGCAAAGGCCTCATAGCCGGTGGAGGTCTGGATGCGCCCGAGCGCAGCTTGCTTGTCGGCCTCGGTGATCTTTTCCTTGCTGAGCAGCCGGTCCAGGCTTTTGCCGATGCCTGCCACGCCTTTGTCCAAGGCCGCCTGTGCGATGTCGACCATGACGACCTGCAGCCCCGACACCGCGCAGGCCTGGGCAATGCCGCTGCCCATGGTGCCGGCGCCGATAATGCCAATGGTTTGAATGCTCATGAGGAAATCCCTTTCGTTTTCGGTGATGTCAAAAAGTGGCGCCGTGCGATGTTCCTGCGGCCCATCCGACGACTCTACCCGCCATCCTAGCGAATCTGCCTTGCGCCATGCCAACAGTTCCTCTTGTTGAAACGCCCGTCGTGTTGTGCGCGGACGACTATGCTGCCCACGCTTCGGTGAGCCAGGGTATCCTGGACCTGGCCCGCCGGGGCCGGTTGAGCGCGACCAGTGTCATGGTGTTGTCTGAACGCTGGCCGCAGGATGCGTCGCCTTTGCGCGAACTGTCGGATCGGATCGATGTGGGCCTGCATCTCGACTTCACCAGCCCGATGGCGGTTGCGGCCGGCCATGGCCGTGGCCTGGGGGCCTTGATGCTGATAAGCTGCTTTCCCTTGACACCAGCTTTACAGGATCAGTGGCGCCGGGCGATGGAGATCCAGTGCGATGCGTTCGAAGCGCAGTGGAAGGCCCCGCCCGATCATGTGGATGGACACCAGCATGTGCAGCAATTTGCTGGCATGCGGGACATCCTGCTGGAAGTGCTGGCGCGCCGCTATCCCGATCGCCAGCCCTGGCTGCGGGTGTCACGGGTCGCCCAGCCCGACTTCAAGGCGCGCGTCATCACCCGTTGGGGGGCGCAGGCCTGGCAGCGCCAACTCGCGGCCCAGGGCTGGGTGGGGGTGGCCCCCCTGCGCGGTGCTTACGGCTTCAGCGGGGGTGCAGCCGCTTATGCGCAGCACATGCAAACATGGCTGGCCCAGGCCCGAGGCGACGGCGGCCTGATCATGTGTCATCCCGCGCAGGGCTTGGACAGCGCCGATCCGATCGCGGCTGCACGTCAGTGGGAATACGACTACCTCTCTTCGGAGGCGTTTGCCCACGATCTGACCGTTGCAGGTGTGCGCCTGGCGTCTGGGCGGGCACTACACTCGTGACATGAGTCGCGAGTCTTCTTCAGCCTCCTCCCCGGTTTGGGGTTGGCTTTTTCTGTGGTTCCTGGCGCTGTTGGCGCTGGCTGCGCTGCGTCCGATGGCCATTCCCGACGAAGGGCGTTATGGCGAGATCGGGCGCTGGATGTGGCTCACCGGCGACTGGCTGGTCCCTCGGCTGGATGGCATTCCCTTCTTTCACAAGCCGCCCTTGCTGTACTGGCTGGAAGCGGCCAGCATCAGCGTGTTTGGCCCGCATTTGCTGGCTGTTCGGCTGGTGCCAGCCCTGCACGCCGCCCTCATGCTGGGCCTGCTGTATGGCGTCATGCGCGTCTGGCTAGGCGAGGGGTTGGCGCGACGAGCGGCCCTCATGCTGGGCAGCAGTTTGGCTTTTCTGATCGGGGGACAGTATGTCAATCACGACATGCTGGTGGCCTGCTGGATCAGTGTGGCCATTTTGTGTTTCGGGTTCTCGTTCGCGCAAGCTGAGCGGCCCCACGCCGGCTGGGCCCGGGCTGGTTTCGCCGCCTGTGGTTTGGGCATCCTGAGCAAGGGCTTGATTGGTCTGGCCCTGCCCGGGCTCGTCTTGCTGTTGTGGATTCTCTGGACCCGCCAGTGGCGCAAGATATTGGCCCTGCCCTGGGCCACGGGGCTGGTGCTGTTCGCACTCATCACCCTGCCCTGGTTTTTGGTTGCCGAACATGAACACCCAGGCATGCTGGCCTATATGTTCGGCACCCATCAATTCGGTCGTTACACCGCAACAACCTTCAACAATGCCCGACCCTGGTGGTTTTACGGCGTTGCGGTTGTGGTTTTGTGGGGGCCCTGGGTGCTGTGGACCTTGTGGTCCCTGTGGCTGGGGGTGCGGTCCTGCTTCGGTCGAGTGGCGGCGGACTTGCCCGCGCAGGTCGCGACCTCGGGCGCCGACCCGTGTCTGGCCCGTTCGCTGTGCTGGATTTGGTTGTTCGCCATTCTGGGTTTTTTCTCCATCCCCAATTCCAAATTGCTGGGGTACGCCTTGCCGGTGGTGCCGGCCCTTGCGGTGCTGTCGGCCTTGGGTTGGGGGTCGATGCGTACCTGGCGAGGGGAGCGCTGGCTGTGGCGAGCCCTGCTGGCGACGGGCCTGGGCGCCGCCGGGGTCGTCAATCATTCGGCCGGGCAATTCATCGACCGATTCAGCAGCCGTGATGTGGCGCAGGCCGTGCGCTGCCAGGCGGATCCGGCCGCCCCGCTGCATGTGCTGGGGGGCTATCCTTATGACCTGCCCTTTTTGTCCGGACGCACTGCCCCAATGACCGTGTTGCAAGATTGGCCGGCCTTGCGTGGGCGCATCGGGGATGAGTGGCGTCGTGAATTGCTGGAAGGTGCGGAGTTTGATGACCGGGCTGCCCAGGTGCTGCAAAACCTGGATCAACTGCCGCAGCTGGCGCAGCAGCCGGGACAGTGGCTGGTCGTGGCGCACACCGCCATTGGCGAGCTGGCTGGGCCTTTGAAGGCATTTGAACGGGTGTTCGAGGGCAGGAACTGGTCTCTTTATCGCAGCATCGGCACCGTGGGTCGATCCGCCTGTCCCGGCTGAGGCCTCCCAAGTCCCCTGGGGCAACAAGGCTCAGCGCCTGAAGGCCCAGAAGCGTCCCAGCACAAACGTCTGCGCCGCCGCCACGATGAGCGCGACCACCAGGGACGGCAGTGCCGGCCAATCCAGCAGACGGTGCAGCAGCATCAACACGCCTTCGTTGCAGGCAAAGCCCGCCAGCGCTGTGGCGCCAAAACGCCGCAGGCTTTGCCACAGGTCGGTACGCGCATCGGAAAAGCTCAAACGGCGATGCCCGATGAAGCTGACGCCAAAGGCCACCACAAACCCCACCGCGTTGGCAACCTCGGGCCATAAACGGGTGGTGTGCTCAAGCCCGATGAACACCCCCAGGTGTGTCAGCGCAGCCGCGCCACCCACCAGCAAAAACCACAGTCCGCTGTGATGCCAGGCTCGACCTGGTTGCGCCCCGAGGTCGTCAGACAGATCGTCGGATGGATGCTGGGTCACAGGGACAAGGGAGCTTGCGGTTTTTCGGGCAGACCCTGGCCGAGTCGTTGGCGGACCAGGAAAGAAGGCCGCTGTTTGACCTCTTCGTAGATGCGCCCGACATACTCGGCCAGCACTCCGATCGAGAGCAACTGGATGCCACTGAAAAACATCAGGCCCACGACGATGGTGGCGTAACCCGGCACGTCGATGCCCAGCCAGAAATACTCCGCGATCACCCAGGCGCCATACAACAGGGCCGCACTGGCCAACAGTAACCCAGCCAGGGCCAGCACCCGCAAGGGCGTGATGGAGAAGGCCAAAATGCCAGTCAGCGCCAAGGCGATCGAGCCACGCCAACCAAAATGGCTGCGGCCATCGGCACGAGGCAGGGGTTCGTAGTCAAGGGCAAAGCTGCGAAACCCGACCCAGGCGTACAGACCCTTCATGAACCGGTTGCGCTCGGGCATCGCGTTCAAGGCGTCTACCACTTGCCGATCCATCAGGCGAAAGTCGCCGGCGTGGGCCGGAATATCGACCCGACTGCCCCAGTTCAACAAGCGGTAAAACGCCGAGGTCATCCACCCTTGAAGGGAGGACTGATCCTCGCGTGTGCGCCGAACCGCATAGACCACATCGCTGCCTTCACGCCAACACTCCAGCATGCGGGCCACCAGTGACACCGGATGCTGACCGTCCGCATCCATCAGCACCACGACTTCGCCACGAGCGGCATGCAGACCGGCCGTCAAGGCCGCCTCCTTGCCGAAATTGCGAGACAAATGAAGACCCACGACCTCAGGGTGATCGGCACAAAGTGAATAGATCACATTTTCGCTGGCGTCCCGACTGCCGTCGTTCACGACGATCAATTCGACTCTGGGGCTCAAGGCGAGCAGGCTGTCCAACACCTGTGGGACCAGTTTTGCCAGAGTGCCAGCCTCGTTGTAGGCGGGCATGACGCAAGAGATCGACGGGACCAAATGGGTGCGATCAATCGGAGGGGACATCCTGGACAGGCCTCGGAGTTGTAAGTGTCGGTGTGGGTTTGTAGCGAGTGTATCTAGCCATGCAAAAGGCCAAGGCTACCTACGATTTTGACATGAGCAAACCTCTTGAGTCCCTCGCATGAACCGCGACACCCAACCTACACCTTTGATACATGACATCGCTGCTGAACTGACTCGGCCATTGACGCCCCTGGCAACGCTGCGGCAGCACGGCGTCATCTTGCTGGTGGATGTGGTTGAGTCGGTGCGCCTCATGGTGCAACACGAGGAGGTCACCGTGGCCCGTTGGTGCGAATTTCTGGACTGGGTGCAGGCAGATGTGCTGCAAAGACACCAGGGTCAGTTGGTCAAGAGCCTGGGCGACGGGCTCTTGATGGTGTTTCACAGTTCGCACTCGGCTTGGCTGACGGTGCAGGAATTGCATCGGGCGTTGTTCACACGCCAGTGGGCGGTCCCGGACGATCAACGCATCTGGCTGCGTGCCGGCTTGCACTGTGACTGGGTCTATCAACATCGCATCGATGTGTTTGGTGCTGCCCCCAACCTGGCTTCCCGTCTGGCCAGCCTGGCAGGCGCGGGCGAAACCCTGTGCTCTCCGCAGGTGTGGGCGCAACTGAGTCAACGAGAGGATGTGCAGGCTGAGGATCTCGGGTTGTGCTGGCTCAAGCACCTGGATGAGCCCGTGCAGGTCTACCGATTGCTGGCTGTGCAGCCAGGCCGTCTGGTGCAGTCACCTCCTGTCGCCTTGCCACCCGCGAGCGAGCGGGTGTTGACCCCGCTGATCGCGGTGATGCCGGCGCAAATCACGGATGCCGATGGCTCAGGCCATTTGCTGGGTGACTTGCTGGCGCAAGGTCTGATTGAGCGTCTCGCTAGCGTGCCCGGTTTGCAGGTGACAGATGCCTTGTCTTCCGGCTTGTTGGGGGTGGGGAAGGCCCCACACCTCCAGCAACGTGCCAGTCTCAAGGCGGATTTCACGTTGGACATGCGTGGCCGGGTTGCCGGTGAGCGTCTGTTGCTGAATGCGCAGTTGTACAGCGGTCAGGATGACTCGTGCTTCTGGTCCATGTCCTGCAGTCATCCGCTGACCGATGTGTTTGACCCCGACTCCGAGCTGCTGGGCAGCTTGGCCGATGAGGTCGTGAGACAACTCATGCGGCGGTGTTGGCAGCAAACACGCCATCAACTGGTGCCCAATTTGCCCAGTCACGCACTCATGCTGGCGGGCATTGAGGGCTTGCATGGCGCGAGCCCGGAAACTTTTATTCAAGCCCGACAGTTGCTCGAGGATCTGTCGCAACGCCATCCCCGATTGCCCACGCCTCGGACCTGGCTGTCCCAATGGCATGTGTTGTCGGTGACACGCGGCTTGCAGTCGGCAGCGCCGCGGCAGGTCCAACATGCCATGACACAGGTCCGTCTGGCCCTGGAGCACCAGCCAGACCATGCCTTTGCCTGGGCCACCCGCGCGATGGTCGAGTGTCATTTGCTGCGGGATCCAGAGCGCGCCAGAACCTCGGTGCTGGAGTCGCTGCGTTTGGCGCCCAGCCAGGCGCATGCCTGGCTGTACCGCACCACCATCGAATGTCTGCTGGGCAACACGGCAGAAGCCTATGCGGCTGGGCAACGCTCATTGAAGCTCGCCCCGCTGGGGCCCTTGCGCTATTACCAGTGTTGTCTGGTGGGGCATGCCGCCCTGTTTGATGGACGGCCCATCGAAGCCTTGCGACTGCTCGAAGAATCTTGCGCACTCAATCCTTACCACTCACCCACATGGCGCATGTTGGTGGTGGCCCACCACGACCTGGACCAACTGCCGCAGGCACAGCAGTGCTTGCGTGAGCTGCTGCGCTTGGAGCCCGGTCTGACGGTGGAAACGTATCTGGCGCGATCCCCCGGTGGGCATGCCCATCGGGCCCGGTTCGCTGCTGCGATGGCCGCAGTGGGTCTTCCACTGAAATGAAACTGAAATCACTTATGAAAAAACCCAACTTCATTCTTTTGCAATCCTTGTCCACCTGGGCTGGCGGCGGCGGCAGCGACAGCGGCGGCTCGGTGTCCCGAGGCGGCTTGCCCCCACCCCTGGGCTTCCCCGCCAGGCTCAGAGATGTCTATGCCGACCCGCTGCAGGTCAGAGCACTCCAGCTGGCGCGCGAAGGGGTGATTGAACCGGCGGATGTGTCTGCTCGGATGCCGAAAGAGTCTCAGTACAACGAGCGGCTCTGGCATTCGGAACCTTGGGTGCGGCAATCCCTGGCGGCGCATGATTTGCTGGAACCCCTGGAGTTCAAACAGACGGATGACTACCAAAGCCCGGGCCTGGGTCTGGGTTTGAGAGGGGCAACGCCATTTGTGTATCTGCAGCGTCCCCCAGTCAGTTTGTTCGAGGCGGAAATGGCTCAGGTGCTCTCGTACGCCGATTTGCGGGAAGACCGAGCGGCCGAGATCTTGAGTCAGATCGACGATCAATGGGCCCATTGGAGCAGCGTGATTCCCTTGCGTCCTGACCGCGCTCCTCGCACCCTGGAACTGTTGACGGCTGCCCTGCAGTGGGCGATCACCCTCGAGTTGCGGTTCAAGCATGCACTGGCTTGTCCGCGGCCCATCGAATGCTCTCCACAGGTTCAACCGCTCATCACCACGCCCGGGCATGGCAGCTGTCCCATGGGGCATGCCGTCCAGTCGTTCTTGGTGGCGGGAATACTGCGCTCCTTGCTGAATTTGACAGAAACATCCGCCATGAATGTTCAGCTTCACCGCACCGCATTTCGCATTTCGATGAATCGGGTGGTGGCAGGTCTGCATTTCCCCGTGGACCTGGTGGCTGGATTGCTGCTGGGGCAGGCCTTGGCAGGTTATGCGACTCAGCAAGCCAACTTTGTGAAAGAACCGTGGGAGGGGCACCCCGTGGTTTTTGAAATCGCTCGCTACCAGGCCTTAGGGCCGTTGGGCGGATTGAACGTGTGTGCCAATCTGATGCGCGAATTCGAATATGTGTCGGATGCGTTGCCGCATGGTGTCTCCAATCCCGCACAGGTGGGAGGGCCTTCGGTCTGGTCAAAACTATGGCAAGCGGCCAAGGATGAATGGCTGGGGGTGCAGGCATGAGGTCAGACAACATCAAACTTGAGCGGTGTGATGTGCCAGAGGGGGCTGATTCGGCGGTTGGCAGCATGCAGTTTGTGGCGTTGCCCATGCGAGATTTGCCGGAGTCGGTGTTGAACATCCCCGACATCGATCCCTACCTGGTGTGGGCTGACGTCAGCGCCTTCATGGACTATGACCTGTTGCAGGACATGGATTCGACCCCGCGTTTGATGGTGACGGTAGAGCTTCAGCCCGACTGTCACTTCCTTCACTGGCTCGAGTTACTGAGTTCAGAGGACATCACCGGCAGCTTTTGGACAGGTGAACGTCAAGCTTTTGTCACCGCGCGCATCACCTGGTCCACCTGCCAGCGTTTGCTCGCGCCATCGGCCAGAGCGGTCGTGGCGCGGCTGGAGATGGGGCTGCCCTGGAAGGAACAACGGCCCGAGCCAAGACCTGCTGTCCCTCTCACGTCCTATGAGTCCCTCTCCGGGCTGCGACCCCATGGCGCCTTGCCGCCATGGGAGACCCTTCCCTGTCTCGAGTCACCCAGCCTGGGTATTTTGTATGGGCAGCGACCTCGGGAGGCGCCGCGGCCCGACGTCTGGATCGTGATGGATGACGGCTGCCCCTTTGCACGCTCCGACCTGCGGCTTGGCAACGGCGAGACCCGCTTGCGCTCACTGTGGTATCAGGATGAAGTGACGCTTGAGCAAACGAAGCATTTGGGTTCATGGAAGACCAGTCAAGGCTATGGTCGCCGGTGGGGCCACGCGGAGTTGAACACCTTGTTGCGCCACTGGGGACGTGACGCGGCCACTTGCTACGCCAGGTTCGGGGACCCGCGACTGGCCAGGCGCAGCTCCCACGGTGCCCATGTGCTGAGTCTCTTGCTGAACCCGTCTGACCGAACACCCGAGCGAATACCGATGGGCGTTGACGACCAGCCGCCCCGTCTGCCTACTCCGGCGCAGGTGACCGAGCCCGATGTGGTTTTTGTTCAGCTGCCTCGCCGCGTGGCCAGCACGGTGTCCCGAGGTGCCATCACCCCCCTGTTGCTGGACGGCCTGGGCCATGGGCTGAGAGACACCGAGCCGGGGGTGAGGGCCACGGCCGTGATCAGCATGGAAGCCTACGACGGGCCGCACGATGGCAGCTCACTCCTGGAGAAAGGTATCCAGGCTTGGGTCGAGGTGGCCAAGACCAACCACATCGATTTGCAGGTTATTGTGGCCGCAGGGAATGCGCATCAGCGCGCAGTGGTTCAGCCGCTGGATCTCGAGCCGGGTCGCCGCACGGAGTGCGTTTGGCGAGTCCCACCGAACAGTGAGCGTCCGGCCTGGATGGAGATGTGGTTTCCAGGCGATCAACCTTTGCCAGACATTCGTGTCGTGGCTCCTGGGCAAGCGCCCGGCAAGGCTTTGTCGGCAGGGTCTGTGTGGGCCTGGCCTTCATCGGAGTCGCCCGTCTTGGTCGCTGTCATGCCAGCCGTCCCCGCTCAAGGAGGCTGGTGCGTGGTGTTGCGACTGGCGCCCACTTGTGTCTTTCGCTCGGGCCAGGCCGCTGCACCCTGCGGCGATTGGCGTGTTCTGCTGGATTCTGATGTGGAGATGCGAGGGCATGCTTACCTGGCGCGCTGCTGGCAGGCGCCACGGGAGCGTCAGCGGGGGCGGCAAGGGCGCTTGTTTTTGGCTGGTAGTGTGTCGGCGCCAGAGGCCAGCCTGCAACGTCCCGCACAGCCTTTGTCGGCGGGCTCTCTCAACGGACTGGCATGTGGTGGCGCTGAGATGACCGTGGTGGGCGGCAGCCAGGTTTGGCCCCCGGAGCGCTCGCCCGAGCCAATGGGATACTCCGGCCGCGGGCCAGCCCGGGATGAGTGGCGCTCCCGGTCCCGTTCCCAGCAAGTGCTGGCCCCTAGCGAGGAAAGTCCGAATCTGCCAGGACTGCGCGCCCAGGGACACCTTGAAGCCTGCACCACCCGCATGGGCGGAACCAGCATGGCCGTTCCACTGCATGCCAAAACCCTGAAAGGAGGCGGCAGGCGAGGCACCTTGCCCCCGTAGAATCCCGGGATGCTTCTCGTACAACAAGAATTGCTCGCCGATTTGGCGCAGGCCCTTGAAACCTTGTGCCCCGGCGCCGGGGCTCGGGCCGTTTTCGAGTCGCCCAAGGTGGCCGCCCACGGCGACTGGGCCATCACGGCGGCCATGCCCTTGGCCAAACCCCTCAAGCTCAATCCCCGTCAGGTGGCTGAGCGTTTGCGGGAGGACTTGCTGAGCCGTGCGTCATTCCAGCGCTGGGTGCAAGACCTGGACATTGCAGGGCCTGGGTTTCTGAATCTGCGACTGCGCCCCGAGGCCAAGCAGCAGGTGGTGCGTGAAATTCTCCAGGCCCGTCAGGCCTTTGGTTGCCAGTCTCCGCGGGGGCAGCGGGTCTTGGTCGAGTTTGTCTCGGCCAACCCCACCGGCCCGCTTCATGTGGGGCATGGGCGACAGGCGGCGCTGGGCGACGCCATGTGCAACTTGTTGCAAACCCAGGGCTGGTCGGTTCACCGAGAGTTTTATTACAACGATGCCGGTGTGCAGATCGCCACACTGGCGCTCAGCACCCAATGCCGTGCCCGCGGCATCAAACCCGGTGACCCCGAATGGCCCGAGTCCGCGTACAACGGTGACTACATCCAGGACATTGCCAACGACTTCCTCGCCTGCAAGACCGTGCAGGCCGATGACCGCAGTTTCACCGCCAACGGCGACGTCAACGATCTGGACGCCATCCGTCAATTCGCTGTGGCCTATTTGCGGCGGGAGCAGGATCTGGACTTGCAGGCCTTCGAGTTGCGCTTCGATCAGTACTACCTCGAGTCCAGCCTTTACAGCGATGGCCGCGTCGAGCGGGCGGTGCAGACCCTGCGTGACAGCGGGTTCACCTACGAGCAGGATGGGGCCCTGTGGTTGCGCTCGACCGAATTTGGCGATGACAAGGACCGCGTGATGCGCAAGTCCGATGGTGGCTACACCTACTTCGTGCCGGACGTGGCTTATCACCTGGCCAAATGGGAGCGAGGCTTCACCAAGGTGGTCAACATCCAGGGTACCGATCACCACGGCACCATCGCCCGGGTGCGAGCGGGTTTGCAGGCCGTGTCCCGACACACGGGCCTGGCTATTCCGCAAGGCTATCCCGATTACGTGTTGCACACCATGGTGCGTGTCATGCGCGGTGGTCAAGAGGTCAAGATCTCCAAGCGCTCGGGCAGCTACGTCACCTTGCGTGATCTCATCGATTGGACCTCCAAAGACGCAGTGCGGTTTTTCCTGCTCAGCCGCAAGCCCGACACCGAGTATGTGTTCGATGTCGATCTGGCTTTGGCGCAGAACAACGACAACCCCGTGTACTACGTTCAATACGCGCACGCCCGCATCTGCTCGGTGCTGCAGCGTGAGGGGCTGCTGGGGCAGGACGTGGCCTGGTCGGACATCGACCTGGCGCCCCTGGACTCCGCGCCAGCCCAGGCGCTCATGCTGCAGTTGGCCCGCTACCCGGCCATGCTGACGGCGGCGGCGCAGGACTTTGCCCCCCACGATGTCAGCTTTTATCTGCGCGAACTGGCGGCGGCGTACCACAGCTACTACGATGCCGAGCGCATCCTCGTCGACGACGTCGCGGTCAAGCGCGCTCGCCTGGCGCTGGTGGCGGCCACCGCACAGGTGTTGCACAATGGCTTGGCCGTGCTCGGGGTATCGGCACCCACCAGCATGTGAACCCTCAACGGACATGATCTCATCACCTTCTCCGCGAGTTGCCCCATCCATTCCGCCAGGCCAGCGGGGCGGGACCCTGCTCGGATTCATCTTCGGTCTGATCATTGGGCTGGGCGTGGCATTGGCGGTGGCCATCTATGTGACCAAGGTGCCCATTCCATTTCTCAACAAAGGTGTCCATCGCAGTCCGGATCAAGACGCGGCAGAAGAAAAGAAAAATAAGGACTGGGACCCCAATGCGCCGCTGTATGGCAAGAACCCGGTCAAGCCCGTCGAGAAGCCGCCTGAAAAGGCCCCTGGCTCTGAGACGTCGCCCATCTTGCCGCCTGCCTCGACTCCCCCAGCTCCCACGGCGGGCGAGGACCCGCTGGGTGATCTGGCACGTCAACGCACGGCCTCCGCTGACCCCTTCAACTATTACGTTCAAGCGGGCGCCTTCCGTTCGTCCGATGAGGCCGAATCGCAGCGCGCCAAGCTGGCCTTGCAAGGCTTTGACGCCAAGGTCAGTGAACGCGAGCAATCGGGTCGCATTGTTTTTCGTGTGCGCATCGGGCCGCTGGATTCGCGTGAAGAGGCCGAACGCATTCAACAAAAACTGGTTTCCACCAAAATCGACGCCGCTCTGGTCCGGGTCCAGCGCTGAACTTCAGGGGTTTTCATGCATCGCCGTCACTTTTCACAAGCTCTCATCGGCTCCGTCGGGGCGCTGGCACTGACACAGACGCCTGCCCAGGCTCAGCAGGCCCCCTTCCAGGAGGGTATTGAATACACCACCCTGGATAAGCGTGTTCCCACCGAGGCCGGCAAAGGCAAGATCGAGGTGATCGAGTTTTTCTGGTACAGCTGCCCCCACTGCAATGCTTTTGAGCCCCGCTTTGGCGAATGGCTGCGCAAAGTACCCAAAGATGTCGAGGTCAAGCGGGTGCCGGTTCGTTTCCGCGACGACTTTGAGCCGCAGCAGCGCATGTACTACGTGCTGGAGGCGCTCGACAAGGTCGAGGCCTTGCATGGCAAGCTGTTCCAGGCCATTCATGTCGAACGCCAAAACCTCTCCAGTGCCGAGGCGCTGGCTCAGTGGGCTGAAAAACAAGGCATCCCGAAAGCCAAATTCAACGAGGTCTACGCCTCTTTTGGCATCGTTTCCAAAGCCCGTCGAGCCACTCAGCTACAAGAATCCTTCAAGGTGCAGGGGGTGCCCGCCCTGGGCGTGGCCGGTCGTTTTTACACCGATGGCTCCCTGGCCGGCAGCATGGAGCGCGCCTTGCAAATCGTCGACTACCTGTTGGGCGAGGTTCGCAAAGGCCGTTGACCCCACCCCACCTCACCTGCAGCCGCAGGATGTGAGGCGTCCAGACAACGGATGGGTCTGGAGACATGCACAAGGCGTGCCAGAAAAGTGTTGCTCTTCACGGTACACGCTTACAATGGGTTCACTCTTTCCATTGCAAGTTCCGTGCCTTGAACCGATTCGTGCCCCTGACCCTCTGTGCCCTGCTCACCTTGGTGGCGGGGGGCTTGCACGCCGAAAAAGCCGATCGGGACAAACCCCTCAACATCGAGGCCGATAAGCTGGTCCACGACGACGCCCGTCAAATCAGCATTTTTTCGGGTAAGGTGGTGGCCACCAAGGGCACCATCATTCTGCGGGGTGACCGTTTCGAAGTCCGTCAGGACCCGCAAGGCAACCAGTTCGGACTGGTGCTTCCCGAAGCCGGGCAGCGCGCTTTTTTTCGGCAAAAGCGTGAAGGGCTGAATGAATTTATGGAGGGTGAAGCCGAGCGCATTGAATACGACGGCAAGTCGGACCGTGTGACCTTGGCGGGTCGGGCGGTCCTGCGGCGATTTCGCGCGGCGACTCTGAATGACGAACTCAGTGGTCAACTCATCGTCTACGACAATGTGAGCGATCGCTTCACGGTGGATTCCAACCCCGCAGGGCCCACGTCTAAGGGCGATTCCGAGCGTGCATCCACACCCGCCTCGTCGCGGGTACGGGCATGGTTGACGCCAGCGCCATCATCTTCACCTGCCGGTGGGGCAAGCAAATGAGCGGCCAAGCCTCTGCGGTCGAAAGCGGTCGGCTGGAGGCCCACCATTTGCAAAAGTCTTATGGCAGCCGCAAGGTGGTCCATGACGTGTCCATCGCGGTGCAAAAGGGCGAGGTGGTGGGCTTGCTGGGTCCCAACGGGGCAGGCAAGACCACGTCCTTTTACATGATCGTGGGTTTGGTTCGGGCCGATGCCGGCTGGATCACGCTGGATGGTCAGTCGATCGAGCGGCAACCCATCCATCAGCGCTCTCGCCTGGGCTTGAGCTATCTCCCCCAAGAGGCCTCGATTTTCCGAAAATTGAATGTTGCTGACAACGTGCGCGCCGTGCTTGAACTGCAGCACGACGAGGCCGGCCGTCCTTTGTCGTCTGATGAAATTGAACGTCGATTGACGAGCCTTTTGCAAGAACTTCGGGTCGACCACTTGCGCGACACCGCCGCCACGGCCTTGTCGGGCGGCGAGCGCCGTCGTGTGGAAATCGCGCGTGCGCTCGCGACCCAGCCCCGTTTCATTTTGCTGGACGAGCCGTTTGCTGGTATCGACCCGATCGCGGTGATCGAAATCCAGCGCATCATCAGCTTCCTCAAGGCCCGCGGCCTGGGCGTGCTGATCACCGACCACAACGTGCGTGAAACCCTGGGCATTTGCGACCACGCCTGCATCATCAGCGATGGGCGAGTGCTGGCGCAGGGCACCCCCGCTGAAATCGTGCACAACCCTGATGTTCGCCGGGTTTACCTGGGCGAGCACTTCCGGATGTAAGAGCGATGAAGCAAGGCCTGTCCCTCCGTGTCTCGCAGCACCTGGCGCTGACCCCGCAGTTGCAGCAGTCGATTCGCCTGTTGCAACTCTCGACCATGGAGTTGAGTCAGGAAATCGAGCAAATGCTCGATGACAACCCCTTCCTGGAAAAAGACATCGAAACGGCCGAACGTGAAGCCTTTGGCCTGGACAGCGCCGACGCGCCGACGCAAGAGGCGGTCGAGGCCATGGACCCAGGCGAGGCCGCTTTGTCCTCCGACGACGCGGCAGATTTCACTGCGTCCGAGGCAGCCCCCAGCGGCTTGTCTGATGGCCTGTCGGAGACCACCGTGTCGACCACCAGCAGCGATGTCGAGCCAGGTCTGGAAGGCGTGGCCGAAGGTTGGGAAGGCGACGGCAGCGTCGAGTTCGCGGTCGATGACAGCGAGTGGGGGGGAGACGCCCCGCCGCGCAATGGCGCCAACGATGAGGAAACGGCAGATGCGACTGAGCTCGCTCGCAGCCAGGGGTCCCTGACCGATTTTCTGCACCAGCAGGCGCTGTCGCTGCGCCTGAGCGAAACCGATCGCGCGGCCCTGCGCTTCCTGATCGAATCGCTGAATGACGATGGCTATCTGGAAGACTCCCTGCGCAGCCTGGCCGAAGGCCTGGCGGGCGAGGACGAAGAGCAGCTTGAAGAACTCGAGCACCGCTTTGAAGTGGCCCTGCGTTTGTTGCACACCTTGGAGCCCACCGGTGTGGGGGCTCGCGGCTTGGCCGAATGCCTGAGTTTGCAGTTGAAGGCCATCGAAGCTCCCAACGAAGAAGCCGCCGCCATCCGCGACGTGGCACTGGCGATTTGCCGCCAGCCGCTGGAATTGCTGGCCAAACGCGACATCAAGCGACTGGTGCTGGCGGTGAACGACTCGGACACGCGCATCAAGCTGGCCATTGCCCTGATCGGACGGCTGGAGCCCAAGCCTGGCCGACGCTTTGTCGATGTTGAACGCCAGGTGGTGGTGCCCGACGTGATCGTGACCCGACAAGGGATGGACCGTCAAGGGCAGCCCACTTTCCGGGTGCAGCTCAACAGCGATGTGATGCCTCGCCTGCGGGTTCACGACATCTATGCCGGAGCGCTGAAATCAGCCGGCAAGGGCGAGGGCCATCAAGGCTTGCAGCAGCGCTTGCAAGAGGCACGATGGTTCATCAAGAACATCCAGCAGCGCTTCGAAACTATTTTGCGTGTCAGCAATGCGATCGCGCAGCGCCAGCGCAACTTCTTCATCCACGGCGAGTTGGCCATGCGGCCCATGGTGCTGCGCGAGATTGCCGATGAACTCGGCCTGCATGAGTCGACCATCTCGCGCGTGACCACCGCCAAGTACATGTCCACGCCTTTTGGGACTTTCGAGCTCAAATATTTCTTCGGCTCCGGCCTGGGCACCGACAGCGGCAACAACGCATCGAGCACGGCCGTGCGCGCCCTGATCAAACAGTTCGTGGCCAACGAAAGCCCCAAAAAACCGCTGTCGGACAACCAGCTCTCCGAAATGCTCAAGGAGCAGGGGATTGATTGCGCACGCCGCACCGTGGCCAAATACCGCGAAGCCTTGCGCATCGCGCCGACCCATTTGCGAAAAGCCCTCTGATGACCACGACACCGATGGCGCGCACCCGCGCCGAGGCCACCTTGGGCCACACCTGGCCGTTCTTCATGCCCTGCCCGGCCGGCGTGGAGCCACTGCTGGCGATTGAGCTCGAAACCATCCTGGGCCATGTGCCGGCAGGCCTGGTGTGTCGGCGCGCCGGTGTCGCCTGGCGCGGCACCTGGGTCGACATGATGAAGGTCAACCTGCACAGCCGGTTGGCGCAGCGTGTGCTGGTACAACTGTCGGACACCCCCTACCGCCAAGAGCAGGATGTGTATGACGCGGCCCGTCAGGTGGCCTGGGAGCGCTGGTTCACGCACCGGCAGACCTTCAAGATCGAGATCACGGCGCAAAACAGCCCGCTCAAAAGCCTGAACTTCGCGGCCTTGCGCGTCAAAGATGCGGTGGCCGATCACTTTCGGGACCGGAACGGCGAGCGTCCCAGTGTTGAAGTGCGGCATCCCGATGTGCGGCTGTATGTGCATCTGACCCCAGAGCGCATGGTGCTTTCGCTCGACACTTCGGGCGAACCTTTGTTCAAGCGCGGATGGCGCATTGAGAAAGGCGATGCACCGCTGAAGGAAACCCTCGCGGCCGCCATGTTGGCGGCGTCGGGCTGGAGCCAGGCCGCCGATGGGCGGGCTGCGGCTCTCGACAGCGGTGTGCCTTTGTACGACCCCTGTTGTGGCAGCGGCACCATCGCCATCGAGGCGGCGCAAATCGCCTGCGGCATTGCGCCGGGTTTGCAACGCCGCTTCGCCTTCGAAAAACTCATTCCCTTTGAAGCGCCGGACTGGAACGAGTGCCTGCAACACGCCCGCAGCCTGCAATGCGCCCCGCGCGCAGAAGTGTTTGGCAGCGATGTGGCGTTTCGCATGGTTGATTTTGCGCGCCACAACGCTGAACGCGCCGGGGTGGCCCACGCCGTGCAATGGCGCGGTGGCGACGCCTTGCAACGCATGCCCCCCTGCGAGCGCCCGGGGTATCTGATGGTCAACCCCCCCTACGGAGAACGCATCGAAGCCGGCGGCATTGCCCGCGCGGGTGGGCGTCAGCAAGCCCAGATGGAACAGGCCGGCGATTTTTTCCAGCAGCTGTCGTCGCACTGGAAAAAGCATTACCCGGGCTGGACCGCCTGGGTGCTGTCGCCCAATCTGCGCTTGCCCGGACAGATGCGCCTGAAAGAGACACGGCGCGTGCCGATGTGGAACGGCCCGATCGAATGCCGTCTGTTTCGCTTTGACCTGGTTGCAGGTCGCATGCCCGCGTGAGCCCGAACATGGGTGCCGGCACCAAGGCCCTGGTTCTCGATACCAATATCGTGCTCGATCTCTGGTGGTTCGAGGACCCCGCCACCGAGGTCCTGCATGAGCATCTGGTCATGGGCCAGGTGCAATGGTTCGCGACCACCGCCATGCGTGACGAACTCGAGCGCGTGCTGGCCTACCCACACTTGCTCAAGCGCCCGCGCCGGCGTGAACACCAGCCCCTGGTCGAGTTCGACCGCCTGGCCCGCATCGTGACAGAGGCGCCTCGTGCGCCCTATGTGTGCAAGGACCCCGATGACCAGAAATTCATCGACCTCGCCGCTGCGTTGCCCGCCACCTTGCTGAGCAAAGACGCCCAGGTGCTGGCATTGGCCCGACGCCTGGAGCGGTTGGGTGTGAGCGTCCTGCGGTGCTGGCCGATTGGTGTCAGAATCAACCAGGACTTGAACCAACTTTCCAGCCATGCCTCGTTACCAGATGCACGTGGACGTGATGCCCACCTACCTGCCCCACCAGTCTTCTCCTGACGAGGGACTGTATGTGTTCGCCTACACCATTCAGATCACCAACACCGGCTCGGTCCCGGCTCAGCTGATTTCCCGCACCTGGAACATCAACGACGCCGAGGGCTCGCACGAGAAGGTGCGCGGCCTGGGCGTGGTGGGGCGGCAGCCCCTGTTGCAGCCCGGTGAGAGTTTCGAATACACCAGCGGTACCCGGCTGCGCACGCCCACCGGCACCATGCATGGCAGTTATTTCTTCGTGGCCGAGGACGGAGAGCGTTTTGAGGTCGATATTCCCATGTTCGTGCTCGACGCCCTGAGCGGGCAGGATCGCAAGCTGCACTGAGCAGGCCGCAGCATGGGTGAATTCGAGCTGATCGAACGCTACTTTCAGCGACCGGCCCGACGGGCCGTGCAGGGCATTGGCGATGACTGCGCCTTGATTCAGCCCTCACCCGGACAGCAACTGGCGATTTCGTGCGACATGCTGGTGGAAGGCCGGCACTTCCTCTCTACCGTCGATCCGGCGCGTTTGGGCCACAAGGCTTTGGCGGTCAACCTCAGCGACCTGGCCGCTTGTGGCGCCCGTCCGCTGGCCTTCACCCTGGCGCTGGCCTTGCCGCGCGTTGATGCGTCCTGGTTGGAAGGCTTTTCGCGCGGGCTGCTGGCCCTGGCCGATGCCCACGAATGCGAGCTGATTGGCGGCGACACCACCCAGGGGCCACTCAACATCTCGATCACCGTGATGGGCGAAGTCCCCCCAGACCAGGCCCTGCTGCGGCACGCGGCCCAGGCCGGGGATGACCTCTACATCAGCGGCACCGTGGGTGATGCGCGCCTGGCCTTGGAGGTGTTTCGCGGTCACCTGTCGGTGCCTGGCGAGGTGTTTGAGCGCGCCCGCGAGCGCATGGAGCGCCCGACCCCAAGGGTCGCCTTGGGCCTGGTCTTGCGCGAGGTGGCACATGCCGCCATCGATGTCAGCGATGGTCTGCTGGGCGACTTGGGGCATGTCCTCAAGCGCTCGGGCGTGGGCGCTGTGGTGGAGACTGGCTGGCTACAAGGCAGCGCTGCTGTCAGCCCCGACCTGCTGGCCCTGCCCTGGCAGCGCCGCCTGGACTTCGCCCTGTCTGGTGGCGACGACTACGAACTGCTTTTCACCGCCCCTGTGCACCACCGCGAGCGGGTGCATGCCTTGGCCAGTGATTGCGAGGTGCCCGTCACCCGCATTGGTCGCATCACGGCGGACACGGGCTTGCGTTTGCTCGACCCGCAAGGCCAGCCCATCACCCGGCGCTTCGCGTCGTTCGATCACTTCGCCGCATGACACCAAGCGTTCGACAACTCCTCAGCCACCCGGCCCATTTCCTGGCGCTTGGCCTGGGCTCGGGGCTGAGCCCCGTGGCGCCGGGGACAGCGGGCACCCTGTGGGCCTGGGCGGCGTTTCTGGTGTTGCAAACCTGGCTGACAAGCGCTGAAATTGGCGTGCTGCTCTTGGGCTCGTTGCTGGTGGGGTGGTGGGCTTGCACACGCACCGCTCAGCACCTGGGCCTGGCCGACCCTGGCAGCATTGTGTGGGATGAAGTGGTGGCGTTTTGGGCCGTGTTGTGGGTATTGACCCCCGCCGACTTCTGGACCCAGCTGGCCGCCTTTGCCTGGTTCCGTTTTTTCGATGCCGCCAAGCCAGGCCCGGTGGGCTGGGCCGATCAGGTGTTCAAGGGCACCGGTTGGCGAGGTGGCTGGGGCATTTTGTTCGATGACTTGGTGGCCGCGTTTTGCACGTTGCTGGTGATTGCCATCTGGAGGGCGATATGACACAAGTGGAAGCTCTGGCGCAGGCCTTGATGCAGCGCGGCTGGAAACTGGCGACGGCCGAAAGCTGCACCGGCGGCATGATCGCGGCGCGCTGCACCGATCTGGCCGGCTCCAGCCATTGGTTCGAGCGCGGGTTCATCACCTATTCCAACGAAGCCAAGCACGAAAGCCTGGGCGTGAGTCAAGCCCTGCTGAGCCAGCACGGCGCGGTCAGCGAGCCCGTGGCCCGCGCCATGGCCCTGGGGGCCTTGCAGCATTCGCATGCGCAGGTCACCGTGGCGGTGACGGGCGTAGCCGGCCCCGGTGGCGGCAGCGCCCACCGACCGGTTGGCACCGTCTGGATGGCCTGGTGCCTGCCCGGCGACTCAGGCCCCACCCTGGGTGCGGAGACGGCTTTCATCAAGACCGAATGCCGCCAATTCAGCGGCGACCGGGCCGCTGTGCGTGAGGCCACCGTCTCTCATGTGTTGACCACCCTGCGGGAGTTGCTGGGCAACCCCTCGGGCAACAGCGCGAGCGGGCGTCGATAATGTGGCCATGAGCCAAGACCGCACTTTCCGCATCGCCCCATCCATCCTGTCTGCCGACTTCGCCCGTCTGGGCGAAGAGGTCCGCCATGTCATCGCGGCCGGCGCCGACTGGATCCATTTTGATGTGATGGACAACCATTACGTCCCCAACCTGACCTTCGGCCCCATGATCTGTCAGGCCCTCAAGCCGCATGCCAAAACCGCGCAGGGGCAGGCCGTGCCCATCGATGTGCATTTGATGGTGCAGCCGGTGGATGCGTTGGCTGGCGCCTTCGCCGCCGCCGGTGCAGACCTGATCAGCTTTCACCCCGACGCCTCGACCCATGTGCACCGAAGCGTGCAGGCCATCAAGGCCCAGGGCTGCCAGGCGGGGCTGGTGTTCAACCCGGCCGAGCCGCTGGATGTGCTGGACTGGGTGATCGATGACATTGACCTCATCCTCATCATGAGCGTCAACCCCGGGTTTGGTGGCCAAAGCTTCATCGACTCGGCCCTGCGCAAAGTGGAAATGGCGCGGCGTCGCATTGAAGCCAGTGGCCGCGATATCCGTTTGGAAGTCGATGGTGGCATCAAGGCCGACAACATTCGCCGGGTGGCCGATGCAGGAGCGGATACTTTTGTGGCTGGCAGTGCCATCTTTGGTCAGGCGGACTACGCAGCGGTGATTGCGCGCATGCGGGCGGCGTTGGGTTGAGTTGAGGGGCGTGGGTGGCGTGGTGGGTGTGGACTCAAGCTGTCCATTCCTCTCCCAAGCTTTGCGCTTGCTCTAACACCAGTTCGACCGCTGCATCTGCCTGGTCGGGCGGGTATTTGTATTTGCGCAAAATGCGGCGAACCATCAACCGCAGCTTGGCCCGAACGCTCTCACGTTCTGACCAGTCCACCGTCAGGTTGTCCCGAAGACTTTGTGTCAGCTCCTGGGCGATCTTTTTGAGAATCTCGTCCTCTAGCATCCGCACGGCAGACTCGTTGTTGGCCAGCGCGTCATAAAACTTCACTTCGTCTTCGTTCAAGCCCAACTGGTCACACCGATGGGCCGCCTCGCGGAATTTTTTGGCCATGGCGATCAGCTCTTCCATGACCTGCGCAGTTTCGATGCTGCGGTTTTGGTAACGGCGAATCACATCGGCCAGCAACTCGCTGAACTTGCGGTCTTGCACCACGTTGCTGGCAAAGCGGCTTTTGATCTCGCCTTGCAGCAAACGCTCCAGCAGCTCCACCGCCAAATTTTTCTCGGGCAAGTTGTTCACCTGCGCCAAAAAGTCATCGTCCAGCAAGCCGATGTTGGGCTTGTCCAGGCCCACAGCCGCAAAAATGTCCACCACCTCACCCGACACCACGGCCGAGCTGATGATCTGGCGAATCGCCAGATCACGTTGTTCATCGGTCTTGCGCTGGGCGCTGGCTTCACGCTTGGTCAGGATCACCTTGACCGCCTGCATGAAGGCCACCTCGTCGCGGTGATCTTTGGCCTCGGCCAAAGTACAGCACAGGCTGAACGCATGGCTCATGGCCAGCGCGTGATCGGCAAAGCGCTTTTTGCCGTCGCGCTCTTTGTCTGATTGGAGACCCAGCACATGGTTGGCAGCACCGGCCAGCGTCTTGTGCCCGCCCGTCAAAAAGCCCGAATAGTCAAAGCCGTGCAACATGGCTCGCAGCACATCGAGCTTTTCCAGCATCACGGCCAGCGCTTCGCGGGCATCCACCGTGGGCTTGCCCCGGCCTTTGCTGGCGGTGTACTCCTTCATGGCGGCTTTCAGGTCTTCGCCAATGCCGATGTAGTCCACCACCAGGCCGCCCTGCTTGTCCTTGAACACGCGGTTCACGCGGGCGATGGCCTGCATCAGGTTGTGGCCCTTCATGGGCTTGTCCACATACAGGGTGTGCACGCATGGCGCGTCAAAACCCGTGAGCCACATGTCGCGCACGATCACCAGCTTGAGCGGGTCACCCGGCTTCTTGAAGCGCTTTTCCAGGTCTTTCTTTTGCTGCCCGCTGTAAATGTGAGGACGCAGCAGCGCCCTGTCGCTCGCGCTTCCGGTCATCACGATCTTGATCGCGCCCTGCTCCGGGTCGTCGCTGTGCCAATCGGGCCGCAGCTTCACGATC